>WLWD01005708.1_pt1 | contig 99761 bp, 88 predicted proteins | sample 6712731 | NCBI WGS metagenome assembly WLWD01 (sample SAMN12718690, study PRJNA576275) | sponge metagenome | isolation source: marine sponge | host: Mycale hentscheli | place: New Zealand: South Island, Marlborough, Capsize Point | collected 2014-11-01
CAGGGTTTCATTTAGGGGGGGGCGAAAGGGGACATTTGCCCCCCCTTGGGTTCTAAATGCCCCCCCTTGGATTCTAAGTGCCCCCCACCCTTTTGAAAGAACCGATATTTATTAAGAGAAAAATGTAAACCAAATTAATAATAAACAATATTCACACAGCAATTCGTCTAGGTTTTTTGTTCCATACTGTAATAATGTCATTTAATTGTGTAGATTAGAGCGTCTCGGGTGTCTCCATGGCTATTTTCATCAAATAGGATAATTGTGATTGCCCAATTCGATTTCGAATTCGTGTTTTAATTAGTTTCATTTTGGAGAAGCTCCTTTCCACTGAAGCAGTGCTGACAGGGATAGATAGACATATGTTTGCCAGGGTGCTAATGTTTGGAAAAATTTCACTAAGCATATCACTTGTGGTGAGCTCTTTCAACTGCAAACTGCAAATGCAGGTTACCTTTCGGCTTCTTCGATAAGTAGCTTCGAAATGGTTTCCACTCCTCTCGGGTTTCGTGGGAAATAAGAGCTTCTTTGGTGTATTCATCTCCACCAGCAGTCTTAGCAGGCAGCTCTGCACCATAGTGAGCTAATAGTACATCTATTAAGTCCTCACCATATGTATGGAAGTCAGAAGAGTCAGCAGCTGGCACTTTCTTCGGATCAAAGATGCCAAATGAGGAGACAACATCTTGTGAAATAAATCTGCTGGATATGTTTGCCTTCAGCATCCTGATAAACGGTTCAGCCACTTGTCCTTGGAATGTAGCAATGCTTTCCGTGGTTAACGTGATGTCAGTGACTTCTTCGATCTCATTCTTTGCATCCATCAGTTCTAATACCCAGTTAGCAGCAGGGAACATGGCATCATCAAGTGTATTGAGAGTGGCATCAACAAGAGGGGTGATAGCTGTCAAGTCTATTCTCTCAGTCTGGAGAGCTCTGCTCAACTTCGCCACTTGTGGCAGAACATAATCAAGGAGGTATATGGCCACTAAAGTTGAGGGCCTACATAAGGCTTTACTGATACCTAGAGCTTCAGGTGCATGTGTCTGCTCATAGATATTGTTTAGAGCAGTCACAATTGCACTGTAGCTAGCTTTGACTGCCTTCACACAGCGTTCATGGGACAGCCAGCGAGTATCTGATGGTTTCACAACTTTCAGCTCAGGTAAGTCAAGCACCTGCTGTACTGCTTTGAGACTCTCAGCTCGCTTAGGAGAATAGTGGAAAAAATTCCAGAGGGTGGTGAGTGTGATGTACACATGTTTTATCCCACTGGTAGCATTAGCTGCTTGAACGCATGCTAGCTGTAGCAAATGGCAATGGCAGTGTGTACGAAAAGTGCATGAGGTGAAATTTTCTTCAGGAGACTCTGCACACCATTGTGTTTCCCAGAGAAAGTAGCTGCTCCATCGATCCCATACCCACCAGCTTGCTAATCTGTATGTTTTTATCTTTCATGAATTCAACAAGGGCAGAATAAATAGTCTTTGCATCAGTAGCTTTCAATGGAACTATATCCAAGAAGTGCTCAACAGGTTGACCATCCATGTTCACCCAGCGGAAGAAAATTGAAAGCTCTTCTGTGGTCATCACATCAGTGCACTCATCTGCCATTATGCTGAAATGGGAAGCTTGGCGAAGCCGTTTCAGTAAACATTCTTCAGCCCATAAGCCAACTGCCTCAACAAATTCAACAACAGCAACTTTAGATGTGTAGGTTGCATTTAATCTAGCTCTTTCAAGGAACCCCTTTAAATCTTCTGCACCACCACTTACGATTAGATCAATAAGTTCATCAAAATTTGTTGTGTGGGGAATGTGGCGACGAGCTAGAAAATGGGTGCAACGAATTAGAGCTTTAATGGCCATTCTGTTCTTCAACTTTTCCTCATCATTAATTTGTTGGAGTTGCTGAATGACTGACCCTTCTTGTAGTGCTGTAGCTGCAGCCATCTCTGCTTCACATGATAGGAGGTGAATATCACTCTTTACATGAATTTCATCTTCTCTATTGCCTTCTTCCAGTTCGTGAAAGGTTTTGAGATCCATGTTCCTCCTGTTCTTTGAAGAGAAATTCCTCTCTTCCTGCAAACCTTACAAAAAGCTCCTTGGAAATTTTTATCACACATCAGCCAATTGAAGCTCTCTTCCCATTTTTTGTTGTATTTTCGACTGCTTGCAGTGATTTTCTTGCTTTTCTCATGTGTAGTTAATCTTTCCTTTGCATGCTTCTCATGGACAATTAATCTTTTCTTGGCAGGACTTGGCTCCAAAAACTCAGTATCAGATTGATTGCTGTCAATTTTGTCTTCTGTGTCACTGCTACTTGAGTGGCCAGGTGACTTTGAAGAGCTTGCACCACAGAAGAAAGAGCGAATATCCATTTGAGACTATCTTAAGCTGTCAGGGACTACGAGTGCTTAGAGTTCTGGTTCTGGAAGTTGTAGAATCTGTATAGATCAAAACTCAACAACTGCTACGGTGAGCTGAGGGCTGGCCTTTTTATAGCCAGCCAGCAACCGTAAGTGTGAATCAACGTGTGATAAACCTAAGGGGAGGTGAGAGTCAGAGTTGAATGGTGTGTGAAAAGCATCTAAATAGTGAATGTCACAGTTAACTGAAAATTGCTAGACGGTGGAGGTGAAAATGAGTAGCTGAATTAACTTGTCAGGATCTGACATATGCAGACCTCATTAGATAAGATTATCTTTTTTTAATGTAGGACATAGGCCTTCCAATAATTCTATTTCACTCCCATGGTGACCAGTGCCGCCCGCCCCCCCTTACATTTTCAAAACTCTATTTTGCCCCCCCTTGCAAGAATGTCTGGATGAAACACTGGGATGTGTTGGGAGTGGATGTGTTGGGGAGTGGATGTGTTGGGCTAGACCCACCCACCCGACAAAGCTACAGATCATCTGCAGTTAAGGATGCTTTCCAGCCTTCAAGCCCAACTAACCCCTCAACATACCAGCTACAGTGAAGATACTGGAAGTCTCCAGAGCAAGCGATGTCACCACTGCAGGTTTATGTCCAAGTTCCAAGGCGCGAGCTAGTGTGACTTCCTGTGCCTCAGCCTGGCTCATCTGAGCATACGCGTCCACAACACGAGGATCGGTGTCCACTCCCTTCTCCGGACTGGCTGGCAGCTTGGGCAGAAGTTGGTCTTTCACACTCAGAAACATTCCGGCCGCCAACTTCAAACTACGGTGGACCTCCTTGGCCTCGTCAATAGTAATGCTGTAGGAAATATGTAATTATTAATTAGTACTTGGATAGTAGTACTTAGACAAAGTACTACTTGAATGTACTTGAATAGTAGTACTTATACAATGTACTTGAATAGTAGTACTTATACAATGTACTAGAATAGTAGTACTTAGACAATGTACTTGAATAGTAATACTTAGACAATGTACTTGAATAGCAGTACTTAGACAATGTACTTGAATAGTAGTATTAGACAATGTGCTTGAATAGTAGTACTTAGACAATGTACTTGAATAGTAGTACTTATACAATGTACTTGAATAGTAGTACTTATACAATGTACTAGAATAGTAGTACTTAGACAATGTACTTGAATAGTAATACTTAGACAATGTACTTGAATAGCAGTAATTAGACAATGTATGCTAGTTAAGGTAGTTAACTAGAGTTAACGGCAGGAGCTGGGCAAACCCACCTGGAGCGGCCCAGGATGGGCCGCTACGGCAAGCTGCACTGGCATTAGGCAAGGTGGTGCACGTGATTGCACACGCGGTGATACGCACGTGGCTGCATTGCAATCGAACTCTGCCTAGCCAAAGCGTCGAAGGTGTCAGGAGAATTCGAGCTATTAGCTGTTAGTTTAATCTTGAAGTGACCAGCTGGATCATGACGCAGCCAACCCCCTTCACACAGGAGCAGTTGGCCTGGCTACTCCCCAGGCTCCACAACGGCAGCTGTACCTCAGCTAGCTGCCAGCTTGGCTGTGCCTAGCTTGGCTGTGCCTAGCCTGGGAGGTCAGAGCTGGGGGGGGGGCCTTCAGCTTCAGTGGCAGCTAGGGCAACCCTGCCTGCCTTCACGGCTGGGCACCCAGTCCCTGGACAGACAAGTGGTGGGATCTTCCTGCCACCCAGCCTGGGTTCTACCATCCCACCCATCTCCTTCCTATCTCCCAACTTGGGCGCTCGGTTCGTCCCACAAGTCCCTCACCCAGCACCCATCCCGAGCGCTGGGACCGTTGATGCTGGGTCCGCTGATGCTGGGACCTTCCCACCAATCTCCCTCCATGCACCCAATGTTAGTGCTGGGACTGTCCCACCACCAGGCACCGACGGATCTACGTCCAGGGCAGACGGCACAGCCAATCCCCCCAACCCGGCAGTGTCAGGTAGGCTAAATGTGGGTAATTACATAGGTTAGGGTGCAGTAATGAGGGAGGTGGGGTGTCCAGAGTAGAAATAGGTTGATTCGGTAAAGCCCAGTAGTGGTTGGATAGCTATAACACTTCAGCCCCAACCCATATCAGGTCCCATTTCACACCCTGGTAGCACCAGGCGTACTCCCATTTCACACCCTGGTAGCACCAGGCGTACTCCCATTTCACACCCTGGTAGCACCAGGCGTACTCCCATTTCACACCCTGGTAGCACCAGGTGTACTCCCATTTCACACCCTGGTAGCACCAGGCATACTCCCATTTCACACCCTGGTAGCACCAGGCGTACTCCCATTTCACACCCTGGTAGCACCAGGCGTACTCCCATTTCACACCCTGGTAGCACCAGGCGTACTCCCATTTCACACCCTGGTAGCACCAGGCGTACTCCCATTTCACACCCTGGTAGCACCAGGCGTACTCCCATTTCACACCCTGGTAGCACCAGGCGTACTCCCATTTCACATCCTGGTAGCACCAGGCGTACTCCCATTTCACACCCTGGTAGCACCAGGCGTACTCCCATTTCACACCCTGGTAGCACCAGGCGTACTCCCATTTCACACCCTGGTAGCACCAGGCGTACTCCCATTTCCACCCTGGTAGCACCAGGCGTACTCCCATTTCACACCCTGGTAGCACCAGGCGTACTCCCATTTCACACCCTGGTAGCACCAGGCGTACTCCCATTTCACACCCTGGTAGCACCAGGCGTACTCCCATCTCACACCCTGGTAGCACCAGGCGTACTCCCTATTATACCCTGGTAGCACCAGGCATACTCCCATTTTACACCCGGGTAGCACCAGGCGTACTCCCATTTCACACCTGGTAGCACCAGGCGTACTCCCATTTTACACCCTGGTAGCACCAGCTATACCCCCATTTTACACCCTGGTGCACCAGGCGTACTCCTCCTTTACTCCTCGGTAACACCGGGCATACTCTCATTCACTCCCTGGTAGCACCAGATGTACATACCCTGGTGGCACCAGGCGTAGTTCATCCACACCTCGGGTAACACCAAGCGTGCACCGAGCCACACCCTGGTTAGCACCAGGCATATGCCAGCTGGGGTACGGTCGGCGAGACCCACATACAGCACTCGACTTTACTGTCTATCCCCACTGGTCATCTGCCAGCCACGGTGCCCACATTTTCACCGACAGCTCCGGTGGGCTCGGGCCTTGATTTGCTAGCAGCGGCGGCTCTAGCACCCAAGCCAGGAGTGGCCTCCACAATGGCATCAGTGGCCCCCTCTACAGCGGATTGCGGCCCGTACAACCCGATTGCGTTGGTGTCTGCGAGGGTGGCCAAAAAGATTATGGAGCTGGAGTTCGTGGAGATGGCGGAGATTGTGGCAGAGGACGATGCACAAGTTGGCCGCTCGACAGCTTCCTCCCGCCCCCCCATAACTAACATCTCCCAGTGGGTAGAGCGGTACTCGGTGATGGCCGCCATTCTATCCCTGCGGTACCCAGGGAAGGCACCCGAGTTCCTGGCGTACCAGGCGCTTGTCGTGAGGTCCGAGAGGAACTACGAGGGCCACCAGTGGGTCCTCTACGACCGACAGTTCCGGAGGGAGGCGCTGGCAAGGCGGGATCTCAACTGGTCGGTGATCAACACTCGCCTTTATAACGAGGCTTTTACGGGGCGGGCCAAGGCCATCCCGAGATGCCCTCACTGCCTCAGTGATGACCACACAGGGAGCATTTGCATTCGTAACCCTACGAACGGGGCTACAGCAGCGGGTATCCCCCCTCCGGCCTGGGTCCAGTGCCCCCCACAGGCCTCGTCGGCAGTTTGCCGTAATTATAACGAGGGGAGGTGCAGAAAGCCGCAGTGCAAGTACCAGCACTTGTGCCTGAGTTGCAATGAGGGCCACCCGTACACAGCGTGTCCACGGAGGCGGCCACCGACAAAGCTCCCAAGTGCACGGTCCCCTGGCCACCGCCATGGGGGTGGACCCTACTAGAACCTGGTCATTCGTCATGCACCTCCCTCATAGTCACTAACTCTGGCAGTTATCTGGTCATGGATATGCATGTCGAATTATGAATTAGACTTGTACTCAGATAGGGGGTCGGAGGGGGGGGGAGTGGGCGGGGGTAGGTCCTCGGGTGGAGCCGAGTTTTCCCCAACCCAGCCGACAGTCTATACCCAACAACGGGGAAATTTAATCAAGCAGTCGAGAGGGTACTCAGTCAAATTAGAGTCTGGTTGCGGGGACAGCTTGGCTCCACCCGGGGCTAAGGTTCCACCGGTTGGTGTGACGGCCGTAGGCCACCTTAAGAGATTTTATCAATGTCACCTGCTCTTGTGCAGGACGGTCGTACCATTACGTGTACGTGCCAGATTTACTGTGCCTGGACGCGTGCAGACCCACGCAGGAACACCAGTGCCAGCTCCTATCAGTGGTAACCACTCCATTGCTAGCGGACGAGTGGGGGCGATCGTTGGCCAGGCACCAGACCAGGCTTTCTCCGGGTACATCTGCAGGGGTCTGAGGGAAGGTTTCAGGATAGGGTTCAAACGGGAGGTACGCCTGAAATCCACAAACCGGAACATGGAGTCGGCGCTCCAGCACCCAGAGGTCGTCACAGAGTATATCGAGAAAGAGTGCGCCCTGGGTCGCATGCTAGGTCCGTTCCCTACAACAGAGGGACTACCCCTCCTCCACATCAGCCGCTTCGGAGTTATCCCAAAAGGGCATAACACGGGGAAATTCCGGCTGATCACGGACCTCTCTCACCCGGCGGGAAACAGCATCAACGACGGTGTAGACCCCCACCTCTGCTCGCTGACCTACACCAGTGTAGAGGAGGTCGCAGCAGAGGCCTCACGCAGCGGACAGGGGGCACTACTCGCGAAGGTGGACATAGAGGCTGCCCATCGGCTGGTACCGGTCCACCCGCAGGACAGAGCACTCCAGGCGGTGAAGTGGGACGATGCAGTGTTCATCGATCCCATGCTGCCCTTCGGGTTGCGGTCAGCCCCCAAGATCTTCAATGCTGTAGCCGACGCCCTCCAGTGGCACCTTATCCAGGCGGGCGTGGAGAGGTTGTTTCACTACCTGGATGATTACATCTTGGTAGGACCCCCACACTCCCGGGTATGCCAGACTCAGCTGCAGATCCTGCTGGATGAGTGCGCTCGGCTGGGAGTCCCCATTGCCGACCATAAAACGGAGGGCCCAGCCATGGAGGTAACCTTCTTGGGCATTGTCATCGACACAGTCAAGGGAGAGTTGAGACTCCCACAGGACAAACTGACCAGGCTGACTAGCTTGCTGGCAGAATGGCAGGCACGGAAGAACTGCACACGGAAGGAGTTGGAATCGCTCATCGGCCTTCTCAACCACGCATGTAAAGTCGTGAGGCCAGGCCGGCCTTTCCTGAGGCGGATGATCGACTTGCTCCAGGCAGTACACCGCCCGCCCAACAGCAGAGTCCCGATCAGGTTGGCCCACGGCTTCAGGGCTGACCTAGCATGGTGGGTGGAGTTCGTCGTACAATGGAACGGTACCTCCTTCCTCCATCCCCCATCCTCACTTCCCAAGGTCCACCTGTACACAGACGCGTCCGGGTCTTGGGGTTGTGGCGCTTGGTATGAACGCTCCTGGTTTCAGGTCAAATGGGATGCCCGGGCGGAGGCACTCTCAATTGCCGAGAAGGAGCTTATTCCCATCATAGTGGCATGCCAGGCTTGGGGGGAGCAGTGGAGGGGCCTGCAGGTCATCTGCCATTCAGACAATCAGTCGGTAGTGGCAGACTTGAAGTCTCGCTCGAGCAGACACAAGGGCATGATGCACCTGTTGCGTACAGTGGTGTTCGCGGAGGCCAGGCTGGTATGCTCCCTCTCGCCAGTCTACATTGACACTAGGGCTAACCACTTGGCGGATAGTTTGTCACGCGACAATGCTGTTCACTTCCTCTCACAGGTGCAGTCAGCAGATCCACGCCCCTCACCAGTCTCTCCTCAGCTACTGGACCTCCTCCTCGACCAGACGGCAGACTGGAGCAGTCCGAACTGGCGCCAGCACTTCGGGGCTACATTCAGGCAGGCCTAGCGACCTCCACGCACAAGACGTACAAAGCAGCCATGGGACATTTCACACGTTTTTGCGCAACCTACACGATTGGGGACCCATTCCCGGTGCAGGAACTCCTCCTGTGCTACTTTGCTTCGTACCTGGCTCAACTCGGCTTAGCACCAAAAAAGTTTTATGCACAGGAAGGGTCATCAAATGATGACGTTTAGAGCGGGTTGTGGGCCCTTAGTACACGTAAACGCGACGTCACAAAACAGCGCATGCGTATTTGTGTCATAAAGGCACGAGGGCGCCAGTTTACCGCTAATTGTTGCACGGGTATGGCTAATTTAGCTACGGTTGTATCTCAGGCCCTAGGTATCAAGTGTTACGGCGCTACTGCCTATCACGGCCAGCGTTTTAGCTGCTGTCTGGAGCTGCACAACCTGTAGGACTCCAACTGCATAGCCCTGATGTTGTCAGAATACATTGGTTTAAAAAATTAAAAATAATAATAATAAAATTAAAAAAATTAAAAAAAAAAAAAATTAAAAAAAAAATTCTGATGTCACCATCACATAAATTTTAGTCATTTAGACTAAGTGGATCCTCCTCCTCTGAGTGTTAAGTCTACTTATGATAGGTATCAAAACCCACCTGTCCACATGACATCAATATCAGGGTCCAAGTGCTCTCCTATGTGCTTCAAGTATTGGGAATCCTTCACAGAAGGTACGGCGTGGGAAGCACAATACTCTATACATCAAAATATCACACAACTTCGAAGACATATTTTCAACATTTTAGTTATAATAATAATAACAACAACAATAAAAATATAATTAATACCATAGCTGAGTCATTTTTCAATACAAAAAAGTGTGGTATTATTTTGAAATACCACAGCAATGGAAACTGAAATAGTGATCTGATTGGTCGTGGCGATCTCGTCGTGACCTTGCCGCACTTTTACCCACTAGGCAATGTCGCGGCGAAATTCCAGGGAAACGCTATTTAGCAACGGTAAGAAAAGTATGAATAATAGCAGAACCGGGATGAAAAAATTTCTTTGACGGAAATATAATACAAGATTATGGTTTTCTTAGCTGCAGAAATAAACTGTTATCTTTGGCTATAGTATTAACATATGATAGCACAAAAAACTGTGGTATTCAGATAAATAGCACTCGTGCGGTGAGAAATTCACTTGGCTTCGCCTCGTGAAAATTTTCTCACTCCACTCGTGCTATTAATACCACAGTTTTCTGTGCTATTATATCTCAAAATTAAACACACATAAAAATACTGTCAATATAATTAGAGGAACAGAAAATAATAAATAGAGCATAACTCTCCACACCTTCATGAATTTACATTTTAACTAAATAAAATTGACTATAATATTACGGTACATCTTGTCTAGGTAATGGTAACCCCAAAAGTCATGAATACACACTGAACTGTTACAATACACATGAACTTACCAGTTGGGCAAAAGAGGAAAATCTCGGGTCGGTTGAGATGCTTGTAAATGTCGTTAGCAATCGCTACCTGTGCATGGGCAAACGAAGGGAACTCTTTGGCATCTACAGGCAGCAAGTCAGTATCGATGTCATCAAACAGGATGGCAAAATCCTTGCAGCCCAGAGCCGACACCTACCAATGACATCACAGAAATAAACAAACATGCAATCATAAAGAGACAAGCTGGTTGAAAGGACAGACCATAACAGTTACAGGTATATTGATTAAGTCATTGTATGAAACTAGATATTACTGAAATTAATTTTCCTAATGTAACCCTTTGTTAATAGAAGAAAAGTTGTTATTGTTCAAATTATTGTGGATGAATACGATGTCAACAACTGAATATACACAATTTCTCTGCATTTATATCTAAAAACTAATTAATGATAATTTAACCTAATGTTTCAACTTCGATTTTCATAAGTTTTACTGAAACTGAAATATAGTCCGTCCAATAAGCTTAATGCATACCTTTATTTTCTAATTAAAATCTACTCAGAGCAAAAAAAAATAAAAATAATAATCGACTACTTCCACAGCCGACATCACTTCCCACAATACACCTGCAAACACAAAACAACCCCACGTTTTGCTTTTTGTTTCTTCCTTTATTTCAAGGACTATCTATCAGTATAGTACTGTTTAGTTTACTCATCCAGTCTCACTGATTGGTAACATTCCAAAGAATGCCCACTCCATATCCTTGTTAGCATGAAATAAAAATAGTACAATGCCCACTGTTACTTGTGGAAAGGGTCACACAAGAATTTCCCCCAGGGGTTAACTGCTTGCCTAATGGGTGGACTCAACCACGGCATTGACCCTGCAGAACAGAAGTTAAATGAGATATTGGTCATAAAAATGCCACATTTGTTAGCAAAAAAGAAAAAGAAAAAAAATGTCATTGTGAACTGACAGAGCTTATACGACAAGCTTTAACGTATGTGCAATCGCCCGCCCCAGCTGGACACACAAAACCTGCAAGTTCAATCATTCCACTCACTGTATACAAACCCACAGCATAAACAAAAATATTGGCCATCTACAGTCATATTAAGTGAAAGACAAGATGTTGGAGCAGGCTGGCTGTGAAATGGCATGGAGCAAATGCGCCATGTACATGTACTCAGCTCATTAACCAGCCAACAAACCATGTCCACCACTTTGGTCAAAACTAGGCCAGGCACGTCAAACTGAACCGGCACAGAATGTGTGTATGTGTAGAACACAATGAGAATCCAGATGGCAAACCCTGTCAGACACACACATGCCAATACCCCAGCTGGCTCACAACGCAACACACTTGTTCAGAATACTTGCCACCACTCGTCAGCCAGATTATTTCAATACGTGCTATACATACTGTACTTCTATCTACCCAACCACAAGTTTCTGGCATACACTACCGTAAAATATCAACCGATCAGAACAAGGTCTAATTGGCAAAAACAACCAGTAATTATTTAACTACTTAACACATACCCATAAACTTACATACGACCATCAAAATACTTTTTTTTGTTTTAATTAATCCACATTATGTGGTAAATTCTGTACAACATAATCCACACTTCTCTCACCTGATCCAGCTTTTTCTTCAACAGCACCACCTCTTGTTTATTTGAGAAGGTCATGTCCAAGCCAGGGGAAATGGCATATATAAAGTGGATGCCACATTTGGTAGTCTCCTTGATAAGGTGGGACAATTCAGCAGCCTCATCTAAAGTGTACAAATCCCTCCAGTACGCCCTGTGCTTCTCGTCGTCCTTGGGAGCGTACAAATAGGAGTTCATACCCCATTCTGATATACTGAAATACAAGACACCAAAAACTGACAAAGGAATCACCTTTAATTGTTTAAAGTTTTCTTACTGGGTAAACAAATCCAGCCGCTGTTCCGCCGTCCAAGGGCGCCCATAAAACCCTTCCACTACCCCACACAAAAACAAATTCTTCTTTTTTGACATTATTCAAGGACAGCACCGACTGCTATCTACTACTTCTGAGCGACATCTTCTATTTGGTAAGGCCTAGCAATAGCGGAACACTCTCCTACGCAGGGAATAACGTCAAATTATTCCGTATAAAATGGCGCTATGAAATAAACACACACGAGAAACAAACCGGAAAAACCAGACCGCTCAGTCCGCCGTCCATCCCCCTTGACGTCATAACTTACAGGCACCGCCCAAAACATTGCACAATCGAAAAGTTAACCGGCTGACTGAGAGACACGTGCTCAAATACCTTTTAGCATCGCATCATGCACAGTCATTATGCCAAATCCCACGGATTTTAATTACCGTCTATGAATACTTTTCAACAGTCTCCCGTCGTCTCTGACGTTGCTTAACTTGTATTTTAATTTTTCATTGAGATAAGTGAGAAGTAAAAAATACATATAAAGAGAGATCAAAGAGATATATTCTATCACACAAGAACATGAGGTGTTAACAAAAGGTATTGGTAATGATATAATTTAGCGGCCACAGCAAGGAAATGAACACAAAAGTAATGATATAAACAAGTGAGGTCATTTGAAAAAAAAAAAAAAAACATTACAAAGATTGTGAGTATGAAATCATGACGACAACCGCCATACTGAAGTCCAGATAAAGAATTATTAGAATTTTTTTTTTTTTTTTTAAATAATTATTATATTTTTTATTATTTTAGTAACATAGAATCATGTTTCCCATTTCCTGAGTGTATTATATTTATGACTGTGGGTACTTCTATTTGGGGTTTGGCTGTCTTGTATAAAGGTCCCATCTATTACTGAGTAAAACATAATAGCAGAAAAATGGGGAAGAGAAAAACAAAATAACATTGACCTAAGTTTGATAGTGTCAAAAAGTATTAGAAACTGCCACACAAGTTGTCCTTTTTTTTTGTAAATAAAAAGACGAAAACTACAAGAAAGAGAAAATAATTGATATGAATTAGAATAATGTGAGAATGACAGATGGAAACCAACCTATCCTGTAGACCTTCTTTAAAATTGCTTGACTTGCTATAATTAATGCCCACCAAAATAAAGAGCCCTAGCTTGCTTTACTCCTTCCAGGCTTGCCAGATTTGTGAGGAGACTTTTCTGCTGCGTTGGAAGGGGAGGAAGCAGCAGAATGGTTCAAGCTACCAGCCACTATGTACTTGAGGTGATCGACAGAAGGAGGAATGAAATTGTGCTGATGCATAAATTGAGACGGCAAAAAGGGAGCGGCAGCCCCTGCCACTGGATGAGGAATCATGGGAGGGACCACGGGGAAGTAGTATTGAGGGGGAGGGACATGCCAGTGACTGTCCACCCACCTCCGATAATCGTCCACTTCCTTCGACACGGAAATGATGGAACTCAGAAGGGACTCCCTTTTCGGCACTGGAGTTTCTCGGCTCAAGACAACACTGTGCAACTGGCAAAATGCTTGGTCGAATGCTTGCTTGACCTGCCAGAGCCCAAAGCAGCCACCAGCTGCATTTTCAGGAATGTTTGACGGATCAACAATGTAGAGAAGAGAGTTTTTCGCAGTTGATGATGCAACTTTTTCCTCCTTGGCAAAATACGAGCCACCATCCACAACCGTGATCCCTGTTTTCATGTAATTAAAATTCCTTCCATACAGTTCAAAAAATTCTATCAAAAGCACACCGAGATTGGGGTTAGCCTCCGCAGCAGCCTGCCGAGGATGGCGCTGCAAAAAGCTGACTAGGAGAAGAATGAGGCTGTACGAACTGATCCCACCAATGTAAACTTCGTGCAAATTCCGTTCGTACAAGAACTGCTTGAGAACAAAGACCAGCTTGGGGAGGAAAGGGTACTCTTCAATGAGCTTCTGTATCAGACGAGCACTCCTGCAACCACTTTCCTGGTTGAAACTGATGTCCACACGAACCTCTGTCAGTTTGTCGATGAACTTGATGATGGGTACAGTGGTCTTGTCTATCACCATAATGCTTCCCTCGATGGCCACATTATGTCTTCTCAAGTCTTCCTCCAGAGAGAAGAGTGGAGTCGACGCCCACTCGCCATGCACCACCAGGTCTATGTCCCCAGTGGGCAAGAAAAGAGTTGTGCAGAAGCTTCCAAACACCTGGACCTTGGCTTGCGGCCACCGACTCAATATGATGGACATGGTACGCAGGATGACATCGCTGCGCATCTGGACTTCGGAAGGGCGTGGCTTCATGTACTCATAAAAGTCACAAATTTCTTCGTGCAGGCCAGGCGGATCACAGGTGTAATCCTTATTTCTCCAAGGTGTGCAGGTGCTGGTGTTTTCTCCCGATATCAACCGTTTTCTCTTGGCCTGATTGTTCAAAAAATCCAGTTGCTGGAAGCCATTCATTTCCTTGGATTCATTAGTTGCATAATCCTCATTCCTAGTGGAGCTGCCTCCCAGAGGTATGAAGTCCGGCTGGCTTGACCCAGTCTCGGGCAACGCCTCCTTTTCCATCCTTTCCCAAGTTTCAGTTGCCAGTGGTAGTCGGTTGACAGATGCAGTCATGGTAATGAATTGATTGATTGATTGATGAAGTTTATAAAAACAAAAATATATAGCTCCACTTGAAGTCCGCAGTCTAAACCTTGAGAGACAACGAGAAAAAGAAAGGTGAGCAATAGAATGGATTATTAGAGTAAATATAAACTGAAAACTATCTCATGTTTTGCAAACTAAGCCCCTAGTGAGTACATAAGTGAGTGGATGCTACTGTTTTCAAACATTTCAAATTTAAACAGCTCATACATAAACTAAATACAAATATTATAAAAGAGAGAAAAATTAAGGATTTGGACAAACGTGCAAAGGTACAACATGACACACACACACACATGCAGAGGCTGGCATGCAATAGCTATCTACTAGGTACAACAAGAAAGTCTCCAAAACATCCCTGTATGGGTTCTGTATCCCGACAAATGTGCCAAGTAGCAGCCAAGACACACAGAGAGAATGGGCAGTATGACTCACAAATCACTTGCATTGTTAAACTAAAACACACAACATAACCACATTACACCGACAGAGAGAAAGAGGGAGGGAGAGGATGACAGGACGGAGCTTAGAGGGTCTATGGACATCAGAACTTCCTAAAGTTATGGCTGACACAGGTAACAAGTTGACACTAGTTCAAATGAGGGAATAACAACTTTGAAACAGGGACACCTGGGGCATCTCAGGAACCAAGTCAATGTCAATGAACTGATCCATTATCCTAGCAGAAGCTTGATAATTTCTCAGAAATGAAAGAACAAATAGACTAAAGGGACCCCCCCTGCCCAATCCACAATGAAACCCCACAGCCTTTGTAGCCCAAAAAAGTCCTACCCTTTCAATCCTCACACTGTGTCACACTACTTGTACATACAATGGAAGGCTGCATGATTGTTAGGACTGCATATAAACACTACACATACTTCCCCAATGCAAACCACCAAACTGACTAACTGAATGATATTCACGACTCTTTAGGGACGCAATTCCATCGAGTAATTCTTCATAAAAATACAATTTCTAATGAAATATATGGGAATGAATACAATTGAGGAGAAAAGCACATGATGCTCTTGATCAAAACAAACCAAAAGGCCAAATTCACACTAGCCCAAGTAACCCACATTTTTATATTACAAGAGATGACTAAGGTTTGGTGTAAACTCCCTCTTTAAATACTTCAGAAACCTTATAACTCTACCGGACAACATAATTCATCCAGCACACCGTGTTACTTACACAGTGTGCGTTTCTCACTTGCATGACAAAAAAAAAACTTATAATTTTTTCTCTAAATATTTTTTGTTACAGACTCAAATACAAGTATAACAAATAGCATACAAATTAATTATGGTAGTAATGGGAATTGAAGCTAAACTTCAATACATTGAAAAGTACTTGGGTACATACACATCGTCTCGTGATGGCACACACTACCCACTGCCTAGTATGCCTGTTTAGTGAACTAGGTAGGCTGCCTGCCTAATCTGGTGTTTCATATCTGGTACACCCTGGTAATAAAATCAAATCTAGTTTCACACTGTATCTACTTCACAGACTTGTGGGGGAATCCTAGTGTTATGTGAAGTGACAAGTTTTACAACCAAACTGACCAAGTTCAGCTATAATTACCAGCTGGGTCCTGAAGCTTCTGGTCCTTATAATTCACTTGTGTAAACTACCGCCTGTACTGAAGGGTGCTCATATGGGCAGTTCGAGTACACATTATTCTTTCTCTCCTCACTTATCAGCAAATAAAAACGATAGTCTCACCTCCGCTGGGACGCTCCAGTATTCCTACGAAGACAACAAATACCCGCAGCGAAGCTATTTGGCCGTAGCAACACTTAAACCCTACAGCTCATGTAGCTAGGTCGCCATACACAAATGTCACGCTTAGCATTTAGTGCGCTGCGCCGCTAAATATAGACACACACTACACATGCACGAATCGTTCGAATATTAACCACGCCCAGAAATACAAATTACAGCACACCTTGGGTATAAAGGACAAATATATTTTGGCACCTATATCATCCCCGTTCAACCGCAGTAAAATTGAGTAGGATATGCTCAGACTGTTATACTATTTAGTTTTGACCATATTTTACCTGTTTTGGGACTCCATAAAGGCGTGTTTGTCTGTATGCTTTAGGAGGAGGAGCCATCATGATTTCAGCAAGGACATTTGCTTGGTAACTGGTGCTGCCCAGGGGGTAGGAAGGTTATTTGCCAAGGAGCTGGCCACACGTCGTGCTGTGCTTGTGCTATTAGATATCCAAGAAGAAAAGCTGGAACAAGTAGTCAATGAGATCAGCACAGAGACGGGAGCTGATGTGCATGGGTATGTGTGTGACCTGTCCAAACGAGAGGATATCTACAGGGTTGCCCAGAAGGTCAGAGAGGAAGTTGGAGATGTATCTGTATTAATTAACAATGCGGCAGTCATGACAGGGCGGCCATTGTTGGAGAACAAGGATGAAGATATTGAGAGAACTTTCAAGATCAACACTTTGGCTCATTTTTGGGTAAATTATTCACAAGTTATTTGTCAACATAGTAATGAAGTGGCAGTAAGCTGTTTATTTTTATTTGTGTGTATAGTGAAGGGGGAATTGGGATCGTATACTTTGAAACTACTCAATATTTATGTTCAAAAAAATACATTATCAAACAATCAATTGTTAGGTAATGAGGGGCTAGCTCACTTAGTTTCATGATTTACATACATGCACACACCCACACCATATATACATATATAATATGGTGCCAAGATTATGAAACAAATAAAATAAGGGACATTGTACTTTCCTAGCAAGCACAGGAAACATTTTCACCATGCCCAATACTTTGTTGTTTAAATCACCAAATGTTATTTTGAAATTCCTAAGACTAAACTTTGCTGTTCTTGTTTTTTTTTCTTTTTCTTCATACCATTCCTCTCCCTTAAATTATTACAACTACATAATTGTACATTTGATTGAATATCTTGATAATGAATGCATAATTAGTAAGGTGGTTAATACTTATAACTTTGTATGTAATCACTCTCTCTTCTCACCTTGCCATTCACACACACATACACACGATAGACTGTCAAAGCATTCCTGCCGTGGATGATGCATAACAATTATGGATACATACTGAATGTAGCATCAATACTGGCTTACATTGGTATCCCATACCAGCTAGATTACTGCTCCACTAAGGCGGCTGTCGTTTCATTCTCAGAAAGCCTCAGGTGGGAATTGAAGATGGCCAAGAAGACGGGCGTTTCAGTGACTTGTGCTTGTCCGTATCAAATCAATACTCAGATGTTTGCTGGGGCCTCCTCATCTCTCCCTGGGCTCTTTCCCGTGCTTGACGCGCAATATGTTGTGGAGAGAACACTTCAAGCTATGGAAGATGAGCAGTTTCTTGTGGCCCTGCCCAGATCCATGTACTTTGTGATGTTCAATAAAGGGTAAAATAAATTGTTAGATGTGTCATTATGTTTTTTCTATGGATAAGTAGTAGAAGTGTGGAGAGTTGACACATTATTGATAATTGTGTACAATGATACAATCTTGTTATCTGCTAAATTACTGCTCTCTCCAGGGTAACATACAGCATTTTAAGTTTTGAGTTTATTACCAAATGATTAAAAAATAAGGAGAACAGCATGAGAAGGCACATTAGAAACACTCTGAGGATCTCTATATATATATTGTACAACTGATTGTGGTTCTTCAAGAGAGCAAAAGTAACATTTTGTAGAACTTTTTTTTTTTTTTTTTTTTATAAACGACTTGGTTTTTTAAATTTTTTATATCTCTATGTACAGGTTATTGCCAACAAGAGTGCAGGATGCTCTGAAGTATGTGGTTGGTGTGGATAAGTTCCAGGCAAATACTAACTAACTCGATCCTTCCATATCATTGACTCGAATGATTACCTCTTATATCCATTTGTAAAGTTAAAAAGAATGTACATAAGCTAAATTGCAGTGAAATAATATTTAGTTAATTTATTTAGTTAATTAATTATCACTCGCACTCCTGTCATTTAGCCAAATCCTTATCTTTTCCCCCTCCACCACTGGTCATGGCCCATTTTAAAATAGTTCGTTATCTTCCTTTCCTCCATTTACCAGAGTCACGAACAAGGGGTGTACTGTTGCAACAGTGGTTTAAGGCAAACAACCCCTGACTGTGAACTGAAAGCCTGGTATAGCATTGTTCTCAGTTCAGAGGTTCTACTGTACAGTATGGTCTATAGGGATTTGGCAGTGCCTTATGGTCAGTTAGCAAGTGTTATTTTAAGCTTTGCTTGCTCAAATACCTGTTCCTCTGCATCCTCACAGCCGGCAATACTACACCATATAGATCAGCAATACCCACCAAGTAACTCACACACAAACAAGATATGCAAAGAACATTCAGAACAACAGCAACAGCTGCTACAGGTCTCAAGCACAGGAAGTGTGGCTACGATGTGCCATTTGAAAGTTTATTCAGAACATGTGGAAGTGATTGGCATACACATTATGTATATATTGTTATCATGAATGAGAGAGAGAACTGGCAGTGATGGGAGAAAAACTATGTGTTGTCCCTGTGGGAGAAAAATCGAATCTTGTTGTCAATACTACAAGTGATAAACGCAGGGGCATATGGAGAGTGGGCTATATACTGGAGCGTTCCCATATGACCTGGAGGAAGAGAAAAAAGAGATGAAGGCAAGCAAGCAGTTCAGTGCGAACACACTGCTCACCTGTATGAAGAGGAGGGAATGCTTGAGTAGATCTAGAATCCCAGCAGAGAACCAACTGATGGCCTCCTTTATCTTCTCCCATTAGAACTACCACACACACACACACATACACGTATTCACTTTCACCATCAAACAATTCACTATAAGTTGCTACAAAAGAGCTGTTATTAGTTTGAGGGCTGTCAGAGAATCCCTTCCAGTAGTGAACTGTCTACTCCCTAAATGGCTTCATTTAGGATATACATACACACACACTGGCTAGTTTATGACCTGGAACAGTGTATTGTTCGAGAGGCAGTGAGGAATTAACCAATGAGGGATGTTAACAACAACCACACATTTCACAGGTCATTGATTACTGCTGCGCTAAACAAAACACATCATTATCTTTTAAATTAACTCCCTCTTTCAAACAAACTTTCACAAGCTTTGCAATTTAAACAATTACAAGTGCAAGTTTTATAATAATGGGAATTCATGACAATGCATCAATAGAACAATGTGAAGCCAAATGGATTTTGCTTTTAAATAGTGAGGGCTGACTTAGCACTACAACAAAGATCTGCTTATAAATTCAAATGATAAATCCGCCCATGATGATTTATTTCAGTAAAGACTTGCATTAATTGTGCAAATGGTGTCAGCCTGGTGAATGTATTTTATGAAATCTATTCACTGTGACTGTATAATGGGTTTAATATCACTAATACTGTATAATACGACTATTTCTTCTCGTCATAGGCTTGTAAAACACAGTGCTGAGGAAAACTTTCGCTGTACAAATAAGAGTGCATATTATATCACTGCCTTACCATAATCTTCTGTATGATTGAAGGTTGCAATTGGACCATAATTGAGTGACTGGACTTTGGATGGGTGATAAACATTCAGAGTGCGACCTGGTGATATAAAACAATATAAAATTAAGAACACCCCTTCCGGTATACAGCAGATGATAACTCAACTAGAATATCGTTATCACAACTAATAGTACGGCGCGTAAATTGCCCATTAAAAAATAGTATGGGAAAAACCGCTGTTCAATTGAAATAGTATGGGGAAAGTGAAATACCACGGTGGCCAAGTGAAATAGTATAAGTGCGCATGCATGCACTCTAGCCTTGGAAATGTACAGTTCAAGTAGCTTCTAGTTGGAGACAATGCCCTTCTTTAGAGCAGAAGTTCTACCCGTATTTAGGAAGAGCTATTAGGTTGAAAATGAAGTTCCAGAGGAAGCTAATCCTGAAATACGGAGTTAGTGAGTAAACAAAACAGAAACAATACGGTAAGGTAAAGGTTGTCAAATCAAACAAGCAGTTCTTGCTTGCTGAAACATATTCTGCTACTCCTGAACTTAATGAACCCATGTACACACACAGGAGCATGTGAACACATATGTGCAAGTATACACACATGTAGACACACACATGCACATGTAGATGCACACACATGTGTATATAGACAGACACATGCACATGTAGACACACACACACATGCATGTAAGAAGACATGTCAACACACATGTGGAGTACATACCAGTGGACAGTTCCCATAGTTTAGCTTTACTGTCTCTGCCAGCTGACAGGATGTACTTGGCACTCTTAGAGAACACGACCGAAGAAACTGGTGCTCTGTCGTGTGCGTCTACAAATGTGTTCACACACCGATTGCTGACTCCATCCCATATCTGAACACACAACAACAAAATAAATAAGATTTCAACCAGAAAGACCCAAAATATAAATAACTGACGTTCTTGAAGAAAAAATTGTTGAGAAAATTATGACTTATACTATAAAAAATTTGGAAAGTACACGGAAGTCGCTAAAAATTACTCTTATTTATTCACCGCTACTATGTCTATATCTGGTGTTTTAATTGCTCCTAACTTATTGCACTTTATATGCTAATATTAATTACTAGCAAGAATACAACCACCATCGACGTCATAACTGATGATTTCTTGACCCACTATTGGTGCCGGTGCTGACGACACTTTATCAACTGGCCCAGCTTATAAATTAAGTTCATGGACACACACGGTTGTAGTCGTTACTGACTGAAAAGCATATTATTATTTTAATATGGAGATGAAGGCGAGAGATTGAAGGTGAAAGGCCAGATTACGATTTAATTTGCAAAACCACAAGATATGATTGTAAACCACCAGGAACACTTTGTTAAACTAACACATTAACACTGCTTTTAAAATTAATTAAGTTTTCTCTCAAAGTGATAACTCAACGCTTAATTTTTTTTGAAGACTTCAAAATTCAATGTAGATATCTTTAACCCTTTAGACGCCGACTTTCTTCAACCCTTTGGGCGTCTTTTAGAATTCGAATTTGATTTTTGAATTTCTACCGCAAAGCAACCGCAATAATCCACAAACATACAGCCAGGCATATAAAGTAGGTAGCTATAGCCTTATAACAAGCAAAATTCTCTATAGGCTTCATACTTTCTATTCTGAGTGTTTGAAGTCTGTAGGCAACAAAAAATTTTGGGTGCTCGGCGTCCTGAAAATTCTTGGTCAAAACAATTTCTCGATATTCCGTTTTCAGACAATTAAAAAAAACAACTTAACCTGCCCGTACGGGTTCAATATTTAAAAAAAAAAGAAGTACAAAGCCTACTTTACGTATAAAAAAGAAATGACGGTTTAATCTAAAATAGTTTTTTTTTTTAATTCGGAGAACACGGACCTGTTCTCGCCCACATATATGCGGTTACAGCGTCGAAAGGGTTAAAAAACAAACAACAACATACATCTTAAACAGCATGTGTTGCTTATTTATATTCTTGGAGCAAAATTAGTGATGATCTCAAACACTCAACAAGTCATTTTTGTCGTCCAACATGAGAAGTAAATGGTCAATGGAGTCCTTACCAGTAACATTCCAAGAAATGGACACCATGTAACATGTACATGAAATGGGTTGGAACAAGCAGTCAACATGTCATTTTACATAACAGCACTTCACATGGAGTAATGGGGACAGATGACAACACACGCCTGCACTATTTTAATATAGCGATGTTCGGGACCCAACACAGATCCTGAACAAGAATCTCAAGTCTGAGGCCCGCCCCGCCCGAGAACTGAATCTATCTGCGAACTGAACTGTGAACTGTCTCTATTATGTCTCATTTGTTTATCTGTTGTACCTGCTACTTGTCACTTATTTCTAATGTTTCCTGTTTACCTGTATCTGTCTCTCTCTCAGCTGTTAAGTTCTAATGCATCGACCCTTTACCATAATCTCCTCTTACGCAGACGTAATGAGATTCATGGTAATTGCGGCAACCACTGCTCACTCAATCGTGTCGTGTGCTTATATGCTTGTGTGTTTCTGTGTCTTAGCTGATGCTCATAAAGCTCTCTATTATATCCAACTTAAACAACAACCTAAACATTGGTCCTTCGAGCCCAGCGACTCCATCTCTGCTGAGCTGTCTCACCTGAAGTTGCCGCACCACTATCTGCCTGGGAGACGCCATCTTCAGCTAGTCTGCGCCGGAAGTTGTTCTATCTCCGCCGCCCATCTGCCACTCCTCCAATCTGCTCTGCGCCGAAGTTCTTAACCCTCGCCGCATCTCTCTTGATTCTGGAGGCGAAACTCTGTCCAATTGTCTTCTCGACTTCACACCTTTTGGACTTGGTCTATTTTCACTCTCTTCTACCGCACCGAAATGCGAATTCTCACCTGTGCCGAAGCTGTTTACAACTCAAAAATCTGGTAAACCACCCATACTTGTTCTAATTATTCTGTTCTATTCCCTTTAGCAATGTCTATACTACCACCTGCATCTGAAGAAGTCCGTACTACTATCCATGACTTGGAAGTGAAGCGCGGTAGCCGTCGAGGTATCGCCACCAAGCTCCACAACCGCATCAAAAAAGTGATCGCGGAAGGACCCGACCGCATCAAGGCCTCAACCCTGGAGGACTTGTTTGCTCAACTGACCGTCGCCATCGACAATCACACTGCCTTCCAAGCTCAGTTAGAGGAATTCTACGAGACCTTCTCAGATATGAGGAACCCTGCCAAAGAACTCGAAGACACTGAACTGCTAGACACTCATGTTGAGTGGAAATCTGACATCTCCAATGTGCTCAAAGCTCTGCCGCTGCGGAGACAGGCTGCCTCCCTGCTGGCGGACATTGAAGCTGCCTTAGCTGACCCTATGCCAGACTCGCCTTTCTTCCGGAACTCTGTGGATAAACTGCACTCGAGGCGTGTTTCTGTCATTGACCTGTCAACTGAATTCTACCAGGCTCTCCCAGACCTGGAAGAAGTCTGCACAGACATCATCACCAAGATGAATGCTCTCTTCACTCTGACTGCAGCCGCTGCTCCACCTGTTGCTCCATCTGCCCCCTCACCTGCTTCAGACAAGAACACTCTCACTGTCGACCTGCCAAACTATGACGGTGACCCCTTCAAATGGGCTAACTTCCAGACTATGTTCAGGAGAACCATTGAGAAGAGGGCCAAAGGACACTCTGCCTTGGAGGTAAAGGGTCTCCTCATCAAATCCATGAAGCATCCCGATGGTCTGAAGGTGCTTCACAACCTGCCGTCCGATGACCTCTCTCTAGATGAAATGCTGGCAAGACTTGAAGCCATCTTTGGTGCACCTGACATTCTGGCACCACTCATTATATCTAAGATCAACTCTGTCTCATCCTGTACTCTCTCTCTATCTAATATGGACAATATGTATGACCATTTTGTACTTCCCTACAATAAGTTTTGTTCTCTTGTAGGGGATTCCCTGAGCTCCTACCTGGCACTGACTGCTGCTAACTTCATGAGTCAGGAGTGCAAGCGCGAATGGATTCGCCACAGACCTCCAGACACCTCGCCAGACATGGAGAACCTGACCAGATTCATCGAGTACCAGAAGAAAGAACTGAGAGGAAGTGGCAGCCAGCCTATACTGGCTCCTTCCTCGTCCTATCTGCCTCTCACCTCTGCTGGACCGACGACTCCACGACTCGATCGATCTCGGCCCTTACCTGCCAAGCCTCCCCCCTGGAGAGCCTCACTGCACTGCCCTGTGTGCGGAGAGTCTCATTCTCTCACCAGGTGCCAGTCGTTCGCAGCTTATGACCTTGACAAAAGGAACAAGGTCGTCCGGGAAAAGAAACTTTGCTTGAACTGTTTTGGGGACGGCCATGGCTGTAAGTCGTGCCCGAGCAAGTTTTCGTGCCGAACCTGCAATGGACGTCACCACACCCTGCTCCATCGGGATAGGGACAACCAAGCTCCTGCTCCCTCTCCTACCACCTTGGCTATGACCAGCAAAGCCGACTCCAGATCCAGAGGAGTCGCATCACTCTATTCCGCCTTGGTGATGCTCTACCACGACGGAAAACTGTACTGGCCAGAGCTCTGCTTGATGCTGGAGCATCTCTGCCCATGATATCTGAACGCCTGGCTTCCTCCTTGGGATTGCCACACACCCATGACCCCATCCCAGTCACTGGGATAGCTGGCACTACTAGGTGCAAATTTATTGTTACATCTGATGTGTGTTCTGTTGATTCCAGATTCAAGCTGCAAGACGTGACCTTCACCGTCACCCCCTCTCTGGAACCCATCAGCACACCTAACAATGTCTCAGAAATCCTGAAGAAACCTGAACTCCGCCACTACTCCCTTGCTGACTCTGATTTGGGCGGGAGAGTAGACCTGGTACTGGGAGTGACCCAAACCTCTGCACTCACGACCGGCTGCCCTTTCCAAGTAGGAGATCTGCAGGCTCTGCCCACCCAACTGGGGTTGTGCCTTTCCTGTCCTCTCGACTCCTCCTCAAGACCAGTTGTCAGCACTGTGACCTCCTCCACATCTCTCGAAGCTGACCTCTCCAGACTCTGGGAACTCGACAAAGTCCCAGAGGCCTCGACTCTGACTGCCGACGAACAATCTGCTCTCGATCAGTTTGATGCTACCTGCCTGCGCAAGGAGGGAAGATATGCTGTTTCCCTCCCCAGAACATCTGCTCCTCCCACTCTGGGCGACAGCCGCAAGCAGGCTGTCTCCAGGCTGTTCTCAAACGAGAAATCCCTCCAGCTGAAAGGAAAACTCGACGCCTTCCAGGACGTGATCTCGGAGTACTTCACCATGGATCACGCCGAGGAAGTACCACCTGCTGATCTGCTGTCGCCTGCCTATTACCTGTCAGTCCATGCCGTGCTCAAAGAAAGCTCCACCTCCACAAAGGTCCGAGCCGTATTTGATGCCTCGGCGAGGACTTCCACTGGATCATCACTCAATGATCAACTGCTGCCGGGTCCCAACCTGTACCCACCCCTCACCGACGTCCTGGTCCGGTTTCGATGCCACAACGTTGCAGTCTCCGCGGACATCTCTAAGATGTTCCGCGAGATCCTCCTCAACCCTGAAGAGAGAGACTGGCATCGATTCCTGTACCGAGCTGCTGACAACCACATCCGAGAAGCACGGATGAAGAGACTCACCTTTGGGGTGAAGTCCTCTCCGTTTCTTGCGACGCAAGTCCTTCGTCGTCACGCCTCTTCACATCTCACCTCTCATCCTGATGCTGCCAAGATCGTCTTGAATGACTTCTATGTCGACGACGTGTTGACTGGTGCCCCCTCTACTGACCAAGCCTTCAACGTCTTCAAGAATCTGCGTTCCCTCCTCTCCGATGCTGGTATGGACCTCCGGAAGTGGAGGACAAACGACCCTGCCCTCAAGAATCTGATACTTGCTCATCTGTTAGAATCTGACACCTGCTCCATCTCACCTGCCTCATCTGCTCCAAAGGCCCTGGGCGTCCATTGGGACACCACGGCTGATGCCCTTCATGTTGCGGTTCCGGACACTCCACCCTCGCCATCCAAGGTCACCAAGCGAGTGATAGCTGCCATAACTGCTGGAGTCTTTGATGTGCTGGGACTATTCTCCCCTGTGGTCATCTGCGCCAGAATTCTCTTCCAAGACACTTGGAGGAGAAACCTCACCTGGGATGAGGAAGTCCCAGAAGACATCCTGGCTCGATGGGATAACTGGCTATCTGATCTGCCCATCATTCATTCGCACCCCGTACCTCGCAAGCTATTCGTTGACACCTCTCCCCATCGGAAGCTGACTCTGCATGGTTTCTGTGATGCCTCCTCTGTGGCGTATGGCGTTGTCATTTATGCCCGGACGGAGGCTCCAGATTCCTCCACTCACACTTCTCTGGTCATAGCCAAGGCCAGAGTTCTCCCAACCAAGCCCATCACAATTCCGAAGGCCGAACTGTCTGGTGCTCTCCTTCTGGCAAAGATGATGCGCCACACCCTTCATCTGCTCAACCTGCCAACTGATGCCTCCTATGCCTGGACTGACAGCCAGATTGTGCTGTTCTGGTTGCCCAAATCTCCGTCTGCTTTGAACCGATTTGTGGCCAATCGTGTGGCCTCGATCCAGGAACTGTTGCCTCCCACTCACTGGCGTCATGTGCCATCAGCCGAGAATCCTGCGGACCTGGCCAGCCGTGGTGTCCGAGCTGAGGAACTCATTGCCTCACAACTCTGGTGGCATGGACCCAGTTGGCTAACTCAACCCCCTCAATTCTGGCCTCCTCCATTTCGTACTCAACCTACCATCCCTGTCTATACTGTTTCTGTGAAACCCTGTTCTTCCCTATCCCCCACTCTCCAAGCTTTCATTTGTTACTTATCATCTGTTCGTTCCTCTTTTTTCTCCCTTGTTCGTGTGATGTGTTATGTCCATAGGTTCCTTCATAACTGCCGAGCTGCCTCCAAAGACTGTATCATGGGCCCCCTCACACTCAAGGAGATTGAACGTTCCAAATTCTGTCTCTACCGCCTCTCCCAACTGCAAGCCTTCCCGGAAGCCTTCCGAGCTGCTAAAGATCTCTCACCTCTACCTCGAGGACACCCCCTCCACCACTTCCGTGTGAAACTGGCGGAAGATGGTCATCTGATAGCTCTGAGTCGGGTCCGCAATCCTGACTCCCCCAACCTGCCTGCTGAACTTGTTGTTCTTTCCTCGAAATCTACCCTCACCAAACTGCTGCTCCTCACCCTGCACCGCGCCTATGGCCACCCCGGTACTTCGACTCTGTCCACCATCATCTCCACTTCCTTTGTGGTGATTGGCCTGCGCAACTACCTCAAAAAACTGTCTCGCTCCTGCGTCACCTGCCAAAAGGTTCTCGCCAAACCTCTCACTCATCTCATGGGACTTCTACCTGCTGTCCGAACCACCCCAGCTCCGCCCTTCCATAACACTGGTGTGGACTTTGCTGGGCCCCTCACCCTGCGTGTTGGCTACACCAGGAAACCTGTGCACGTTAAGTGCTATGTTGCTGTATTTGTGTGCATGTGCACAAAAGCCGTCCATCTGGACCTATGCCACCAACTCACTTCCGAAGACTTCATGGCTACCCTTCGTCGTTTTGTCGCGAGGCGTGGCTGCCCTGCCCACCTGTTCTCTGACAACGGGACCAACTTCATTGGGGCCCGGGAAGAGATCCGTGCCATTCAGAAGATGGCAGAATCTGAGAAATTCCGAGGCAGCCTCATCTCCTTCGCAGCCAACAACAACATGCAATGGCACCACATTCCGCCAAGAGCCCCCCACTTCGGCGGATTGTGGGAAGCTGCAGTCAAGGCCATGAAGATCGCCCTCCAAAAGATAGCTGCTCCTCATCCTATGACCTGGCCCGAACTCTACACTCTGCTCACTGAAGTAGAGTGTGTCCTCAACTCCAGACCTATCGCACCTCTCAGAGCTGATGACCTGCAAGAATCTAACACCCTCACTCCTGGTCACTTCCTTATTGGGAGACCACTCAAGGCTCTTCCCAGTAGACGCCCATCCTCCGGAAAACTCTCACTCCTAAAGAGGTGGAATCTGGTGGAACGTCTACAAGCTGACATCTGGCGATACTGGTCTTCTGCCTACCTGTCCAGCTGCACCCAACGTGCCAAGTGGCTCAAGCCAGGCTACACTCTCAAGGTTGGAGACGTAGTCCTGGTCAAGGACGAGACCCTCAAGTCTCGGGCCTGGCCCCTGGCTGTTGTCGAGGAACTCCACTGTGGCACAGATGGTGTCACTAGAGCTGTCACCCTTCGTTGCAAGGGCAAGCAATACCAGAGATCTGCAAACCGACTCGTACCACTGGTGACTGACTCCGACGAGGATCATCACGAACGAACTTCATCACCTGCTCCCCCCGGAGTATGTTCGGGACCCAACACAGATCCTGAACAAGAATCTCAAGTCTGAGGCCCGGCCCGCCCGAGAACTGAATCTATCTGCGAACTGAACTGTGAACTGTCTCTATTATGTCTCATTTGTTTATCTGTTGTACCTGCTACTTGTCACTTATTTCTAATGTTTCCTGTTTACCTGTATCTGTCTCTCTCTCAGCTGTTAAGTTCTAATGCATCGACCCTTTACCATAATCTCCTCTTACGCAGACGTAATGAGATTCATGGTAATTGCGGCAACCACTGCTCACTCAATCGTGTCGTGTGCTTATATGCTTGTGTGTTTCTGTGTCTTAGCTGATGCTCATAAAGCTCTCTATTATATCCAACTTAAACAACAACCTAAACAAGCGAATTAAGCAATGAATAGGTAAAACTCAAGTTAGTGCTGTTATTAGTATGATCTCATACTCTGGGAGCTCCCAGTATTTCACATGAATACCACAGACACGCCCACACACACACACACACACACACACACACACACACGCACACACACACTACAAGTCACGGTTACTTGGTCTTCTTCCACAGACCAAAAGACTGAAAATTTCTAACATGCGAAATAGCCTCAGCTCTACCGCACAAAATGAGTTAGGTACCTAGTCGTGTGAATTGGGGAGAGCTACAGAGCAACTTGTTCTATATATTTAAGTTTCTTACAAATCAGTTTCTATATTTTCATGCACAAATAAACATGACAGAGTAACCATCATACTCTAAAGACTACACATATTTCGGTTAAAAAATGCTCATTGGAACCACTCGATATCCCACTGTTTGCAGATATTTCAGACTAATACCAGACTGGGCTTCACTTGTGACTATGAAAAATACTGCGCAACTAGGTCAACTCAAACAAAGTCAGTTTTAAACAGGTAAGGTATCAACACAGAGCATTATGTTGACTGCCTGTACCAGGTACAGTACTTGATTGCTGGGCTATCTTGCTGTCATGCTCATGCTATTGACTATATCACTAATTAACACGACATCACTAATTAACACGACATCACTAGTTGCACACACTAGTCCTCTAACCTTGATCGCTCCATCCTTGCTGGCTGACACATAGAGCCTTCCATCCGAGCAATAGTTGACCTACAGCAGCAACACACACACATACATTGATGGGGTCACATGACCCTCACATGATCCTATTGGGGTGGACTTACTGAAGTGATGGGTTCCAAGTGCTGATCTCTGGCATCTGAAGACGCATAACACTGAAGAGTATTGACATCGTACAGACGCACTGCAAGATAACAAGTTGAAAATTTACAATACATTACAACAAAAACAAATTAGAATTACCCCCAAAATCCACAAAACATCAATTAAAAAATAATAATACTGTCAGATTTTGGTGATTGAAAGCATCTAAGTAGCTCCTCCATTAACATTCAAGTGGTGCACGCCCCTCATCGGTCCAACAGCCAAGTGGTGCATGCCCCTCCCCCTCATCGGTCCAACAGCCAAGTGGTGCACACCCCTCCCCCTCATGGTTATTTAATCTTGATTAAATATTGTTATTACGTGAACGGGTCAGGGGACACAGAGCATGCGCGTACAAGCATACTCTACAGCCATTCAGCAGAAGTGCTAGTGTGAAGCAGGGAGAAATAGTGTTAATCCGCCAAAAGGAATAAACAAACAGTAGTGCCAAGAAAAGAAATGAACGAAGTCAAGTAGCAAAGACATAGTACCCCGGTACAGCACAAGAAGCGTAGTCAGGCAAGCCACCGAGCGATGACCCCGACCGAGGCGGACGCAGCACAACCAGCGGTTGAAGTGGCGCCCGAGGCAGTATCACTGGTGACCCAAATAGTGCGGCAAGCAGTGGAAGGAACCACAAGACCGCTAATAGCTAGACTCGATCAGCTGGAGCATACCCTGCAGGACCCCAACCAAGGCCTCCATGCTTAGGCAGACCCAAGAAGATGCTCAGCAAAAGAGTATGACACAGGAAGGGACATCCGCACCAACTCAGACAGGGACTCAAGCCGGGAGGCAGGTATGTCAAGTGGGGGTAGGCCTGGCATGACTAGCAGAAGCAGTAGGGCTAGCAGTAGGAGCATGGAGGGCAGTACCAGCATAGCTAGCTGTAGCAGCGAGACCACTCCCTCAGGAGATGGCTCTAAGCCATTGGCCGGGAGAATAGAGGGATTAACAAGCTTTAGCCCAAGTCTTCCAATGCACGGAGAGCCAGTAACAGGGGGCAGGGCAGGAGGCACAGACACTAGTTTTGCACTCTATAGCAATGCCCATACCACACCAGCAGCGGTGTCAGCATCAGTCATGGAGCTTCCAGTGAGTGCACTCGCCCACCAGTTCGATAGTGGTACCAGTAACGGAGTTATAGTGGGACCTAGCTCACCGCCAGTGCCAGGGAAGCTAATGAAGAAGATATGGCGACGAGAGTATGTAGATCTCAATCTACTATTCCCACATAGACTGGGAGCCCCAGAATCCACACTAGCCGAAGCACTGCAAGGACGCACCAGAGATGACAAACAGATCACTACTGTGGAACAGTGGGTGGTGTGCTTTTCGACGTATGCCAGCATGCTCGTGCTCAAACATCCAGCGGCTACTAGAGATCTCTTTGCATACCAGGCGATGATAGTCAAGGCCGCCCACGACTATGAGGGGACTCCATGGCTGTCATACGATGTACACTTCCGGTCACTGGCAGCTACAATTCAATCCACGAGTTGGACTGCCCTGGATCAAGCTATCTGGTCACAGTATTTCAGCAGAGTGACACCAAGGTGAACTGACAGCTCAGTACTCTGTCAGTAGGTCCATATGCTGACTCAGGAACCAGCCTCGATCACTCACCACGACAAAAACCAACATATCGTGAGGAGGGTCGAGCTTCACCCTATGACAGGACAGCACCAATATGCGTACGTTGGAATAGAGAGGGATGTAGGAGTCCAGACTGCACATACAGACACATTTGCCTATCATGCCACAGGGTTCATAGGGAGTCTAACTGCTCGGAAGCAGCACAGTCACGGTGCTACGACCGGACTATACCAAGGAGCAATAAGCCATTTCGAAAGGAAGGGGGTTCCTCCGTGGGTACCCGCTGACTCCACCACTTGAATTTTGAACCCTCACCCGACACCACAAACACAATCATCCAGAAGCATTAACCAGATCACAACTAGCAATTCAGCTCATTCACACCAGAAAAAAAAAAAAAAATGTGCCACCTAACATTCCACTACACACCACACCCTCTCACACAACAAGATACGTCATCAGCTCCATCTAGTCATGAAAATTTTGTTTGCACATATTGCACCAACAGAGATGATTCATGGGAATGTACTCACAGAGAAATAATTGAAGTACAAAAATACCAGTCACTTGACCCATTTGAAGAGAAACAACTGCATGAACCCAGTGTGCCACACCCATACATACAAGATCTCCAAGCACTTGAGTCATGCATTAGTAGCTACCAACTACGGCAACCATCATCACCACCCCTTTTATAGTCGAGGTAATCTACAGAAGGTATCACCAGCAAGCCCATCTCAGAATATGCCATCTACGTTGCAGCATCCCATTCCAGTTCGCGAGTATCTGTCAACTGAACTGGCCGCTAATCGCATCGTGGAATTAGAAGGGGAGGATATATCACTGGCAAGAATCAGTAGATTTGGACTGATTCCAAAGAGAGGTCAGGAAGGCCAGTGGAGACTAACCCAGGATTTTCCGTATTCACCAGGGCAAAGAATCAACGATGGCATCGACAAGGACCTTCGCTCTCTAGTATACGTTACCGTGGACATAGCAATACAGCAGATTACCAAGTTAGGCCAAGGGGCGTTGTCCAGGCCTGCTAGGATACCTGGAGTTTTCACGCACGCTCACAACGTGTGATCATCGAACTTTATCGTTGAACTTCCCCCGAACCTCGTAGCTAGTGTTTACTTATAATGCACGCACTTTTCGTATTATCTTAGTTACGTTTTATTTCATATTTTCCTTATGTGACTCATCATTTATTTCCTATCATTGTATTATAAATAACTATTCGATTTGTGGTTGTCCGGACTTGGCTGTCTCCTGTCACATTTGATTAAGCAGCGGGATCCCAGAGATAACCATTACAAAGTCCAGAACGTCTGTGGGCCTTACAACCCCACAAGCTCCAAGTAAAGGCGTTTCTCTGGCAGGACGTGACCGTCCATATTTTGGTCCTTCGAGCCGGATACTCATCCGAACATTTCTTCCCGAGTACATTTACTCTGTGGAATCGTGCTGTAGTTTAGTTTGTACTGTGTTGGATCTTCATTCCTACCTCTCCCTTTGGAGTTGAACTGTACCTTTGAATATATCATTGGAGTTGATCTTCAGACTTACCTCCTCCTTTTCAGACTTCTGAATTTCAACAACTTCACCTCTACTCCCACTCTGGAATTCGTCCTGACTTCGCTTCGCGATTGGAGTTCTACTACGGTGAACAGAATTGGTACTGTCAGATACACCTAGTGGATACTGTGAGGTTACCCAGTCATTTCATTTACTCTTTTTTTTTTTCTTTCTTTCTTTTTTTTTTTTGTTGTCAAACTTAGTTTTTGTTGATCTCATCAATCTTCATCCATTTCTCATACCTTTTTTGTTTGATCTAAACTATACTGGGTTATTTTCACCTTAGATTTGTTTCAGCATGTCCATTGACTATGAAGCTGTCTACGCTGATGTCACTGATGTCAACGTCCTCAAGCAGAAGAGGAGAGCTCAGCGAAGTATGATAGGCTCTGGTATTACCCTTATTACATCTCGATTAGCTCAATCCTTGAAAGCTAAGAAGCATCATCTAGTTCATGAGATCACTGGACTCAATGGAACGAAATGTCTCACTTCGAAGTATGTTGTGAACCTTTCTTGAGTTCTGCAAGCGTTGTAGAAGGTGAAGAGGTTGCCATTCAAGCTCACGTGGTTAATCAGATCACTTCTGACTATGGTCCCCAAGACTTGAGTGCGATCAGAGCTTTACCCTTTCTAGAAGGAAAGCAACTTGCAGACCCTAAGTTTGGTCGCTCAGGACGAATCGACCTGCTACTGAGCATTGCTGACTCAAACCGGTGTACGTACGACGAATCTGAATCTACTCCCGATTGTTCTTTCCATACTTGGAATTCTGTATTTGGCTGGATTGTCGGCGGCCAAATTTCTACTCCTAACTCATCTTCACCCTGCATGAAGATTACATCAGGCGACGCTAGAGCTGATGAAATTCTACAGCTTTTTTGGGAACAAGAAGAGGTTCCTAATGATGAACACGTGCTTCGTGGCAAGGACCCATTTGGTTAGCTCTCTCACCTGAAGACTGGCCAAGAAGACCTGATATCAATCTTGATCGAGAGCTTCCTGAGCTAAAGCCTCCTGTATCACTGCTTGCAAAACCTGCTCAAACGACGTTTGATCTTTGGAATCAATTCTCTTCCTTCAACAAACTGGTGTCAGTTGTCACGTGGATTAGACGGTTTATCGCCAACGTCCGCAAGGTCAACGTTGTCACGGAGGATAGATTGACCTTTTCTGAGCTGAGTTCTGCCAAAAACAAGTTATTTCATTGTCACAATCTCAATCCTATCAAATTGAAATAAATCACCTTTCCCATGGTAAACCTATACCCGTCACTTCATCTATTCAATCACTTTTCCCTTTAATTGATCGAGATAGGTTATTGAGGGTTGGTGGGAGATTAAATCATGCTTCTGTTGCTACTCATGTCAAGCACCCTATTATTATATCCCAACATCACCCTCTAGCTAAGTGTTTAGTTTTACAGGTCCATTTAGATTCTGGACATGCTGGCATTGGAGCAATGCTAGCTATCCTGGCTGATCACTACCATATCATTTGTAGTCTAAAGTCTCTTCTACGACAGATCAGCCGTTCCTGTGTGACTTGTCAGCGTTCTTACGCCTAAACAGCCGAGCAACTCATGGGACAGCTACCTCCTGAGCGACTAAAGCCATCACCCCCATTCACCTGTGTGGGAATTGATTATGCTGGACCACTGTGGATCAAGCGAGGAAATCCACGTAAACCTACTTTAGTGAAAGTGTATGTATGTATTTTTGTTTGTTTTTCCACTAAAGCTGTCTACATTGAGCTTGCATCAGATCTGACCACGGAAGCCTTCCTCGCTGCTCTTACCCGTTTTGTTGCTAGACTTTGTTGCTAGACGTGGTGTTCCAAAGACGATACTTTCAGACAATGGTACGAATTTTGTGGGTGCCAAGAACGAGCTATCTGACCTGTACTCTATGCTACAGAGTAAGCAGTCAAAGGATGCCATCTATCACTTCTCTGCTTGTCACTTTATTGATTGGAAATTCTCTCCGAGCCGGTCTCCACACTTTGGAGGAATGTGGGAATCTAGAGTTAAGATTATAAAGACCTTGTTGAGGAAATTAGTGGGTGGTCATCACCTCACCTTTGAGGAACTAACTACAGTTTTGACCGAGGTTGAAGCTACCCTCAACAGCCGACCACTTTTACCAGTACACTCAACTTCGCCCGACGGTTATGAAGTGATCACAGCCGGTCACTTTTTGATTGGCAGACCTCTCCGTTCGTTGCCGTCTCGAGTTCCATCCACTGTCAAAATTTGCAACTTACGACGCTGGAATTTAGTGAATCGCCTCTCAGCTGAACTATGGGATCAATGGTACACCATCTATTTACAGTCCCTCCAGCAAAGGAAGAAATGGCAAGGTATTAAGCCTAACATAGTCAAAGGCGATATTGTTCTTCTTAAGGATGAAGAAATCTATGGTCGTAGAACGTGGCCTCTTGCGAGAGTTTTAGAGGTCCATCCTGGAGCAGATGGACTTGCCAGAGTGGTAACAGTATTTTATGACAAAAGGGTATCAAAACGAACTGTGAAGAAGTTAGTGCCCCTCCTCAAGATTTCCAAGGAAGCCTCTCCTGCCCGGGAGTGTGTCCAGGCCTGCTAGGATGCCTGGAGTTTTCACGCACGTTCACAACGTGTGATCATCGAACTTTATCGTTGAACTTCCTCCGAACCTCGTAGCTAGTGTTTACTTAGAATGCACGCACTTTTCGTATTATCTTAGTTACGTTTTATTTCATATTTTCCTTGTGTGACTCATCATTTATTTCCTATCATTGTATTATAAACTAGTGATGTGCTCAACTAGCACAAAATAGCGAAGCGAGCGATGCATGTTCCCTGTAATTGCAGCTATTCCATGCATGCTTGGTGTGGCTACAAAATACTGTCAGATTCTTTACTTTGCTACCTGTTTCTGTTTCGTTTTAGCTCTCCTCCTCCTTGCCCTGTCTTTTTCATTTCTTATCGCTCTCCTTACTAATTTTTCTTCAGGAGTTTCGAATGCCCTCAAAGCTCTTGACCGAGCGTTTCTAACGTTTTGTCTACTGGGCATTGCTACTTCGTACGGCAGGTAAACAAAACAAAATGTTGCTAAGAAGGTTACCCGGCCCGCGCAAGCGCGTAGGAGAAAGGGTACACACATACGCCCACGCAAGAACAAAAACAATTTCTAGACCTAAATATATAATATATATATATCGCGAACTCATTAGAGAGTCAGCTCCGCTCGCTTCGCTGAATAACTATTCGATTTGTGGTTGTCGGGACTTGGCTGTCTCCTGTCACATTTGCGGGATCCCAGAGATAACTATTACAAAGTCCAGAACATCTGTGGGCCTTACAACCCCACAAGCTCCAAGCAAAGGCGTTTCTCTGGCAGGACGTGACCGTCCAGGCGTTGTTGGCAAAATTGATATACAGCGTGTGTATCACAATGTACCAATCCACCCACAGGACATGGATGCCAGGATGCCAGGCTAGATAGATATAGCATGGTGGATAGTTTTCCTGAGCATGGAACCACAAATCTATGATAACCGGAGCACAAATGGAGGGCACGCCCACAGTCGTAATATCATCAGATGCATCGGGTTCATGGGGGTGTGGAGCGTGGTGGAACAGTGCCTGGTTCCAGGTGGCATGGACTGAAGAATGGGCATCTGTATCAATCGCAGCAAAAGAACTAATTCCAATAGTGTCAGCATGTGCAGTATGGGGTTCATAGTGGCAAGGTGAGCAGATATTAGTATGGTGCGATAATATAGCGGTAGTTCAGGTCATCACCGGCCTGTCCAGCAAAGACCCAGTACTAATGCACTTGCTTCAGCTACTGTATTTTTTCCCCCTAGCCATACATAGTATTCAACTAGAGGCAAAGCATATCCCAGGAATACATACTACACTAGCTAATGCATTATCTTATACACTAGCTGATGCATTATTGGCGAGCGAGCGAGACACTTACAGGGGTAACACAATTGAAAATCGGGGATGTTAGTGTATTTATATGTATGGACGTACGTATGTCATTTTGTACTTTGACCCTCCATATTTTTGTGTTCGCTCCGCGTTCGACCCTGTCCCAAACTTAACTAAACAGAATCCTCTGGTGTAGCGACCATTACCCGTATCACCTTAGAAATTGAATCGTTTACCGCTTTGTTTTGTTGGTGCTGGGAGCTCCATTTCTATTCGAGTTAGTGGCGGTGGTAACACTACTCAACAGCATTTACTTGACAATTCATTGTCCACTAGACGAACCACGAAGGTAAGTCTTGCGTAGGTATGTTCAGGAAATTTTTAAATAACGTGACTTGATTTTGTTGCTTCTTTTTCAATAGAGTGTTTTCATGGCGCGTCATCAATCACGTGAGTTACAAATAATTGCGCGTGCTAGTAAGTACTGGTGTACAACCTTGCTGTTTCCGACAATGGTGCTCTGTGTAGTAGTAGGCTGCTCCAATATGTCTGGGAGGGATAAAGACGTTAGCTTGTATAGGATGCCAAAGACTACAACTAGCAAAGGGTCTAGAATCTTGGAACTTAGCAAGAAGCGCAGGGCAAGATATATAGCTGCTATATCAAGAGGTGATTTGACAGAAAAGATTCTGGCAAATGATAGAATCTGTTCTAGACATTTTATCAGTGGAAAACCAGCTTCGTTAGAAGATGAAACTAATCCTGACTGGTTACCATCGTTGAATCTTGGCCATTCCAAAGTTCGTGGGAATCAGGTGCAAGTTGGAGAAAGGTGGAACAGAAGAAAGGTTAGAGAGGAAGGACGTAATGTGGTACAATTCAAAGCTACAGTAAATTCAGGTGAAGAGAAAGGTGAAGAGAATGCTGGAGAAGAATGGCATGATCATGTCAGTGCTTCTTCCACTGAATTGAATAACAGTTGTGATTTAGTTGATAATAGTGTTGAAGTCCCTTGTGACAGTAGTACTCAAACAATCTGCACATCATCTAGTAGTGTTGGTGTTCAAACTGACATGTCCTCTGATCTAGTAAGTTTTCCATGAGAGTGATATTCTAGCATTACTTTAATTTGTACTTCTTTTTTTTTTATGATACAGAGAGAACTAAACACTTCCTATGGAACAATTAATGATCTTAAAATGAAGATATCTTGTGCAGCAGCATTCAGTGAAGAATCACTACAAAGTGACAGCTATGTGAAATTCTACACTGGTCTTCCGTCCTTTAAAATTCTTAAAGCTCTCTTTGATTTTGTGGCACCACCTGTACAGTTTTTAAATTACAAAGCTGACGAATTTTCAAGAATTCATGATTGTCATCGCAAAACTTTGGCTTGATAGCCCATTACAAGATTTTGCATACAGATTTGATGTATCCTTGGCTACAGTATCATGAATTTTATTGAAATGGCTTACCATCTTGGATACTAAATTAATGTCTTTGATTAAGTGGCTTGAACGGGAAGTTCTTTGGAAACCTACTCCTGCCTGTTATCGTGCTTCATTTGGAAAGAAAGTGGTAGTGATCATAGGCTGTTTTGAAGTATTTATTGACCGTCCATCGAACCTTTTAGGGAGAGCCTGTACGTGGTCCTCATACAAACACCATAACACAGTGAAAATTTTGCTTGGAATTGCACCACATGGTGTCGTGTCATTTGTGTCTGAGGCATGGGGAGGAAGAGTTAGTGATAAACATTTGACCAATCACTGTGGTATACTAACCCACCTTCTGCCTGGAGATGTGGTGCTGGCAGATCGAGGATTTGATATTTCAGAGTCAGTCGGAATGATGCAAGCCAGGTTGCACATACCATCTTTTACGAAAGGAAAAAAATCAACTATCAGCTTTAGAAGTGGAAGAGACCCGGGCTATTGCAAATGTTAGAATCCATGTTGAGAGAGTTATAGGAGCTGTTCGTCAAAGATATACTATTTTAAAAGGAACTTTGCCAATAGATTTTATCATTAAAAGAGATCACGAAAGTATACCGCTTGTTGATCGTATCATACGTGTTTGTTGTGCACTAAATAACTTATGTGACTCTGTAGTGCCATTTGATTAGATTTATTTGTTGAATGTTGTACTTCATTATGAAATAAATAAGAATATTATGGGAGAACTTTATACATATATAATGGCTCTCTGAAAACTATAGGATTTTTTTCCTACTTTATAATAACATGGCATGCAGAAAATTATGTTAAGAAACATTGTACATGCAGTCAATAAAGATTCATATGCAGTCAAAGTATATTGAAAAGTTGCTATATATTTGTTTTCATGGTTGACTTTTTCTTTTGCCTTTTTAACTCAGGTAGCTTCCTACAAGAGGGACAATACCACTTTCCACGAGGAATAGTGGTAATCTGTAAACATCTAGTGTGAAACCATTCAATCGGACAGTTCAAATAATCACAAGCAATTACCTCATCTCCATCATTTTTAGAATCTTGACAATAACAGTACTTCTTTGTAGTACTGTTTGCTTGTGATTCTGATAGACTGGAACTTTCAGGAAATGATTCACTTGAAGGGCCTGGTGATTGTGTAGAACCACTAGAGGAAATTTGAGGTCTTGTGTACCATCTTCCAAGAAGTTCAGGGAGGATACAAACAGTAAAAAATTTAGTTGACTTTTTTACACACTGGGGACCAAAATTCAGGATCAGCCATAATACGTTCAATGTGTATCACAGGTTTCTTTTCCTCTGGAAAAGTACAGACCACAAAGTCAGCATACTCCACCTCACACACAAAGATCTGTGTCTGAACTTGATAAAAATATGCGTGTGAGCGCTTCAGAGTTAGTGTGCCATCTGTATTCTTGTCCAAACAAAACTTCTTATCTTGTGCAATGCTGTCACTAATAGTGTCATTTTTATGACAGAATGGGCATTTAATTTCGACAACTCCAGGTGTGCAGCAATTACACTTCACTAATCCATCTGGAGACGCTCCAATGTGACTCCATGTGGGATTTATCACTAATCCACTATCATTCACTTCAAACCCAGCATGCTTTGCCATCATATGGTTCACATATGTATCCCTTGCACTCTTCTCATGTTTACATCCCCAAGAAGTTGCAGCAGTGATGAATTTAAATGCTTCAGGATAACAAATAGCCTTAATCAGACTTTGAGCTGGACTAGCAGGATCACTATGGCATACTGACTTCATTTTTGATGCTGTTACTCGACCAGCTCTATATTTAAACCATAAGTTCGACCCACTTTGATCTCTAGTAGCTTTCTCTACTGAGTCTGCCATTTCACTGGTCACTTTCACTTCCAAATCACAACAGGTATCCAAAAGTTTCAAATATCCCATTACTAAATATTCTTCTTTATAAAGTTCAGGCAAAGGTGAAGGGAAATTTGAGCAAGAAGTTTTGGGCTGGAAATCATCAGCATAAGGGAGGGTGACTGACAATATGGCGGGCTTACTTCTACATTCACTAAGAGTTTTATAAAATTTTTGAAGTTCTTCCTCACTTGGTGGACAGACAGCCAGAGACTTGCGTGGGCATTTGGCAGATGGTGTCAGATCAGCTAAAGCACAATCTATCTTCCTCTTTTTCCCTTTGGCTGAAGTAAAGTCTAAGTCCTTGACAGGGGCATAGGGAATACTGTTTTGATATGCTGGGATGACCCATTGACACTTTTCCTGTGTACACGTTCCTTTGCCACGAAGTCGGAAGGAAGTTTCAATGTAAAACAGTACAGCAGCCACATGTGTGCATACTTCCCCTAATCCTGCCATGCAGTTGCAATGGGCACAGCAAACTTCACCAGTACTCTCACATATGATCCAACAAGACAATGGTGTGTCATTACACCGCTGGGAATGCCTCACCTGTGTATAATAAATATATAGCAAGTAAACCATTACAACAATATTATGTGTGGTAGCTTACCCTTCCTGTCACAACTATCTTTTGATTAACTGTCCATCCAGAAACATCCTTTACCCAACCACTAACAAATTGGTTGTACGCTTCCATAGACTTGTGAGCCTTAAACTGTTTTGCAGTAACAAAACTGGTTTCCAAGACCAAGAAGGAGACCAAATCAGAGGCCTCAACTGGTGGTAAATTCTGAGTAGCTGCTGAATCACTTCTTCCAGTTCCAGTTGTACCAGTTAACAGGAAAGGATCCACACCATTCAATAACTGTAGCTTCTCTAAGTACCTGGTCCTGGCATTTCCTCCCAATCCTTCCGCGTAGGAAGACAGTCGTTTGGCTTCCATTATAGAAGTGAGTGAACGATGCCTGTACACCAGTCCACACGACAGTGAGCGGTGCGCGCGTGCCACTACGCCCTTTAACCTGCATTACGTAATCGATGAAAACACTCTATTCAAACAGTTGAGGGGAGTGGTTACTATGGCATTGAATCCCCTTTACCGTATATGCGTAATTTAACAACTCGACTTTATTTTAGTAGTTTGAATAACAATAGTGTAGTTTAAGGCTCGCTCGCCATTTGTGCTCAAGCACACCACTAGTCTTATACACTAGCTGATGCATTATCTTGCAACCAATTGCATGTGTTTTTCCAGCTTCATCCAGGATGTCCACTCAAGTACCCGGTCAGCTTATGGCCCTAGTGAGATCAAGGGACGAAGTCTGGCCCTCATCGACCTGGAGAGAATCACTCATGGCCTCATCAAGGACAGCTTAGCCCCATCATCGCGCCTGGCATACGACTCCGCCCAATCGGCATATAGCCGCTTCTGTAGTATGCTAGGGTTGCAGAGTTATCCAGCATCAGAAGATGTGCTGGTTGATATTGAAAGCAATTGGCCGGGCACTACAGACTACAGCAACAAGTATGAACAGCTACTGTTATGGGCTGCATGTTGCCTAGGTTTTTTTAGAGGTCAGGCGAATTCACCTTACCATCGGGATAATATTTTAATCCAGAGCTACATCTCACACCCAAGGACATTCAGGTGGATAATCTACTGAATCTAACAATGTTGAGAGTCCACCTCAAGTCGTCAAAGATGGACCAAGAGAGAAGAGGGGTGGACTTGTTTATTGGAAGAACGGGAAACTCTCTCTGCACCGTGGTGGCAATGGTACGGTATTTGGAAATGGACGATGGGCCATTGTTCAGAGAGCAGAACGAGGCACCCCTTACAAAGGACAGGCTAGTTGTAAAGGTAAGGTTAACCTTACAGCTAGCAGGAATTGACCCATCGAACTATGCCGGGCACTCATTTCGCATTGGGGCAGCGACCACAGCGGCATCTAAGGGTATCAGTGATTCAGTCATCCAACTGCTAGGAAGATGGAAGAGTGACTCATTCAACAGGTACAATAGAACACCCACACACTCATTAGCACATACATCACAATTGTTTGCATCATAGCCATACGTTCGGTTCTACAATTACCACTGGCACACAGACCTTAATACTGTATCACCTCCACACACTATAATCACCTTGGAATGAATATTTAAAGTTAAGTGAAAAATAGGGTTTTGGGTGGTATCTCTTCGAGATTCAAAGTTGGGAGGACACACCCCAAAACAAGAAATAAGTAACTTATGGGCACAACACTTGACTTGCCAAGGAGCAAGAACTAACAGGAGTAAGCACCTCAATGCTACATTAGCTGCAGGCATGCAACAGCCATAACTCTGAGAGAGCTCAGAGATCATTAAGCACAGGGTCGAACAATCCACAGAAGGCCTTGGGAAAAGTGGGTGGAGCGACCCATGGAAGGCTATGGAAAAAGTGGTCGAGCGACCCAGAAAGGGCTGAGCACTCAGGAAAAGGGTTGTGTGACTTTTTCAGCCAGAGGAGTGGCTTTGCCATTTAAGTCACTAGTGCAGGCTCTGTGCCCCCACGACCGCCAAAACAATTAGGTGCCGAGTGAACTGGAATAATCCAACAGCTAAGTGGTGCATGCCCCTCCCCCACATCCCAAGTGGTGCATGCCCCTCCCCCCCATCCAAGTGGTGCACACCCCTTCCCCTCATCCAACATCCAAATGGTATACACCCCTCCCCCAACAGCCAAGTCTGCATGCCCCTCCCCCAACATCCAAGAGGTGCACGCCCCTCCCCCTCATTAAACGTACAAGTTGGCTGTTCGGTGCCCACTATCATGAACTCTCCAGAAGGATGGAACTTGATGGTCTTGATGCTTGCCACTTCCGTGATGGATCGATACGACTTCTTCACTGCGGGCTTGGAGTAATCGAAGAATTTAATAGTGCAGTCATTGCTTCCAGAAGCCAGAACCGAGACAGTGGGGTGAAAGTCCAAGGCAAGTATAGCCTGTCAGAAATATATATTTCCCTTTCTAAAAAGCATCAGCAGCACAAGTGTGGAAAGAACTCCCAACAAATAATCAAGCTGAAACATTAGAAAACTGTAATGTACTACAAAATTTATTGGCAATATTATTGCACTAGCAAGTAGCCAACCACACAGTGGCACTTGATGTACTAACTTTAGTAAATTAGGAATGCAGTAGCACAAGGTATTTTTATTCATTGTTATTATCCTCTACCACTTAACTTAGTTTACTAGCTATTTTGAATAATTTTCGGTGATTAGGTATATTAGACATTACTTTCAAATATATCGTACTTTTCACTACTCATAAAAATTTAATACAAACGCTTCAACCATTTTGCAATGGCCATCATCAGGGTATGGATGATATTTCAGAGAAGTAAAACTTAGTTTAGAAGTTATATCAGTTTCCCTCTCCTACTCTATTTCTTCCTGAGCCACCTCAGTTTTTCTTGTCCCTCTCCTTTCCTCTCTCCAACCCTTTCTTCTTGAGTCATGGATCTCCTTCTCCACATTTGTCTATCTCTCCTGCTCCTCAGTCTCTTTGCCCTTCCATCCATGATTGTGAACTTAACGTTTTGAACTACTGCCTTCCTTTTTAAAACAATTGCCGTCTTCTCACCTACCTCACCTGCTTCTAGCTACAATAGTAATTGTTCCTTTAATCGCCTTCATTTTTAGTCTCCTTCCACTGCACATGATGATGCTTTACCCATTCAGTTAATGAAGACTCTCTGCTAACCCAGCTCAGCTAATGAATTATTCATGTAGACACACACCATCATCATTACTGACACACGAACATATATTATATAGATACTATGAAGCAAGGCCTGGCTACCTCAATTGTAATTGGTGCCAAAACACATCACTATTGCAAACTCAACATTCCTTAATTAACTCCTCACATCTCCGTGGTCGTATAGCGAGCGTATGACTGGGTGTGGCTCCTGTTGATGACCCACTGCACTCATAGCCATCATCTTGTCCACATCCAATAGCTTGATGGAGCTATCACCAGAACCAGTGGCCGCAAGACGCCCTGATGATGTGCATACATGAAACCACACACACACACAGAGCAAACATAAGCTGCGCGTTACCAGATATTTTTAAAGTCCATCTTACACGAATGCATTATTATTAACTCATTTAATGGTGCTATAACAACAGAATCAATTTAAAAAAAATTAAAAAAATTGCCCCTTCTAAAAATTGTTTTTGGCCCCCCTGAAAATTATTATGACCTTCATGGTGTGACATATGCCACAAAATTATCATCAATATCATGGAAACGAGAAATCCCCAGAAAAAAAAAAAATAATAATAATTAAAAAAAAATAAAAAAATAAAAAAATAAAATAAAATAAAAAAGTTGATTCAACTCCACTCAAGTTTAGTTCTAAAAAAAATATCTGTGTAACCAATATTGAAAAAAGGTCCGACAAGAACAGTTGTTCTTGATCGACGATAACCAAGTCGTATGATTTTACATAAGTTACGTTTAATACACTACCATCCTACCATTGTGGATGGATATCTTCCAAAGTAGTGAATAGAAAACATTTAGCTCATTTAATGGTGCTATAACAACAGAATCAAAAGTGTAAAAAAATAAAAAAATAAAAAATTAATAAAAATTAATTAATATAGCAACTACTTACAGTTCAAAGCTATTCACAATAAAATACTAGATATACACAAACACACACAGTATTGGCAACTGAAGGCTAGTTATTTCCAGTTAACTGACCGTCATTGCTGAAAGTAGCGACCAATGAAGGTCCCTTGTGTCCTGTCATATACATCATCTCATGCCGAGACACTTCTGGAGATGACAGCTTCTCTGAACAACACCAACAACAACTTGACAATAGTAACAACAAATGAGACTTCTGCTAATTACTTCAGTACATAGGAATAACCAACTGTGAGGTGCGGGCAGCAGTAAAGCTTAAGCTATGCTCTATGAAATTTCTAATATTCCGCTCATTAGAGTGACAATAAAAGCTCCTGAAAATTGTCATCAAGTTTAACACATCCCTGATTTACAACAGTGATTTATACAGTTTAGTCACACATAATAATTCAGCATTGTTTGAATGTTAACATGCTTCATAACTATTAATTAAAGGGGCATGCCAAGGCCAGCCCAATACTGTTTGATTCTTACCGTCTCCCTCAAACTCGAGGTCCATGATCCCATGGCCCCTCACATGGAGAAAGTCTATTCCCATCTCTTCACTCTCACCTGTAGGTGTACACAACATGACTCATAAAAATAAGGTAAGGATTGGGTAAGGATCATTATCTGAATCAGTCGACAAATGTCACTACCAACAAGGATGGCCAAAAAATACAACATAAAGAGTCACATAGTTTCAGGCATAACCATGCCATCCTCAGTGGATTGCCTCAAGCACAAAGTAAAATAAATTAGTGTGTGTGTGTGTGTGCGTGTGTACAATAACTGTATGTGTACTGGATTGAGTGTTGGTAATGGTCGTCAATGTCACTTGCCTTCTCCCTCCACCTTGAGTCCCAGCTGGACAAGATGACTGAGTCTAGATGAAGGAGAGGTGGGTGGATAGCTGGCAATGGTGTGACTCACAGACTGGGCTGCTGTCACATAACCATCATAACGTAATTGGCTACAAAGTACATATTTAATATAACGAATGTAAACCAATTGCAACACCACATAAAGAGTGTTATTATACACTCTTCTAAACATGACTTCATTTCTCAACTATAAACTGTTAATGCCTACATTTATAATACAAATAGGTTAGCCACAAATTTGCCCCTCTGATTCTTTACTAATAGTACAAGGAAAACTCTGGAATTGGAAGCAATTTAGTATAGGAAATATATTAATGCCATTGCAGCCTAGATAATGGCTACAATTACGGTACATCAATAAAAAAAATGTGCATTCATATGTTGCACTTCCTACAATTACTTCCCAAACAAATTTACTCACATGGATTTATATTATGGTAAAATAAAACAAGATATTCTTTAATTAGAGAACAACAATAAAACTTCATTCCCACCTAACAATGAGCCGGTACAACATGTCCCGCTTCTTTATAGGATCTATCGAGTCGTTTTTGGCTAAATTCATGACGAAATAGGAGAAGGATACAACACTGACGAAAGTCTACTGGCTTTGTTACAAAAACGTTGAGAAGAAGAAAGCAACAAAAAGCGCGCGCAAATAATATTTCCACGTGATTTAAAAGGGAGGGGTGTGTCCACAGCGCAATAGCCTGTCAACGGCAGCAGCCAGGAATGTTGACAATCAACTCTGCCTCTTCTACGAGCTTGTGAGATTCGGGCGGATCCCGTAAGCGTAGACGGAGTGAAAATGGATGTAAAAAGGAAGAAAGCTCTCAGTTCTGAAATAGCATCAGCTATAAAGAAGGTACGGCTGTTATAGCAGTGTTTGGGGGTTTTAAGAAACTTTGTTTATGTGAATTATTTTGATAAAGGTACAAAAGCAGGTGATGTCGATTGATTCTGACGGGTAAGTAGAGCTATTTTCTATTTTGATAACAATATACAAAGGGTTTTCTTGTGGTGAACAGTGGGAAAGTCTCCAATGGTGAAGATGGATCTCAGTTGGCTCAAGATGTTGAGTACTTATGTGGCACTTTGGAGGCCATCTTTCTTCATGAGCTCAAGAACAGCAAGGTTAGAGACCTCTTTGTTTCTGGTAATGAGTTTCATGTGGCTTACTTTGAGTTACCACTGACCCAGCTGTTTGCTGCTGTGGTGTTAACAAAGTTAAAGTGATTTTTTTAATACCTGCCAGCGTAAGATAGCAATTAGGGCTGGCTGGAGAATATTGTGGATCTCCCTGATCTAGCAACCGCGATAAAAAAGACAATCAAAATATCGTGTATACTGAGCTACTCGCAAGAGTGGTTCCAATCAGTGATTTTATGAGTCAGCTTTGACAAGGTACATACAATAATAGCACATTTTTCTCATTCTAACAGTTAATTAAAGCTTAACCCGACGTTTCGACTTCTTGCAGAAGTCCTTTTCTTCGGCAAGAAGTCGAAACCTCGGGTTAAGTTTTAATTAACAATATTGGCTGTTAGAACGAGAAAAATTTGCTATTATAATTATTCAAATGACTGACTTCTATCTTTAACAGATAAATTTTATCAAGACATTTATTTAAAATATCAGTGGCGTTAATATAATTATATTCATCAAAAATGCTGATAACCCAACTTTGTCTTTTTGTTGTAACTTAATAGTTTAACTGTTATTGGTACAGGGCGTCCTATGGCGATCTGCCCAGTGGTCTCAAACGAACGTCCCTCCAGAACCAGTAAGTATCTGTTATGTGTAAAAAGTTGTTGTTGTTTTTTCAAAGTGAATGCCTGCATTCTTATCTTTTGAAGAACTGTTTGGTCTTCTTTAGAAGTACACATTTAGTCTGGTAATAGATAAATCTAAACATGGGATTTGAATTAGAACAGGTTAATAGTGCAATTAAGAATGACACTTGCAATATAGGACAACAACTGACTGGGATATAATTTGCTTGATAGATTAATTGGATCACCAAGATAAATTTGGCTGGAAACCGTGCTAGACATTTTGTTAAAGCTACTATACTGAAGTGGGTGTCAACTAGATAAAGTATGATAGCAGATGCATACAGGTGAATATTAGACATCAATTTGAAGTTTAATAAAGTGCATATGGTAGAATGGGATCAATTAATTCTTCCCTTGACTTATGTTGTTCCCACGAACCAGAGGTAATTCTCCAAGAGTTTATGCTGTGCCAGTAAGTTTTATACCTCCACCATTTCTCATGCATAAACTGCGAGCATGCCATTCCAATTCTAGCTTGAAGTTTTCTCACTGGTATGTTTGCAGCAAAGGAGTTGATTCTACAACACAATGACATCAGCTTATACACACAGAAAGACTAAACCAAATACCACACGCCAGTAACAGATTCTTTGTTTTGTTTTGCTGACTGCTGTATTGTACTCGATATGTACATAAAATCAAACCATTCTTTAATTCAATATTCTTTGAAAAAGAAGCAAGGACAACTTCTGTAGTAACAGCACTATGAATAATAATTAAATAGTGTCGTATCTCTCTCATTGAGATCTTGATTTGAACTCTGAAGTCTGTCCTTATATTCACAAATCAACCGAAGAAACTACACTTATGTTACTATGGAAAATTTCCCACCTCTGAAAATTTCCCACCTCCCCCCCCCCAAACACTTGAAGTTTAAGTAAGGCTACTAAGAATACTCTGTGTTAGCACAATTCTTCACGTTGGTGCCTGAGATACATATCTCAGTGAGTGTGTGATATCTGTTAATCCCAGGAGGAAAATGTTAAGGCCAGCCATGTAAAGTGGGCTGTCATATCCTTTGGTTCTTGTCATGTCCGTTGTGTGTGAGATATAGTGAAGTTTTGTTGGAGTGATGCAGCAAGGTGACTTAGTGATAGAGTCTATCTGGTGATCTACTCTCCTTGCCTTATGGTGATCTACTCTCCTTGCCTTATTTATAACTGGTTATTAGAAAGACTGATCCATATTAGCTGATCCTTTTCTGTGGATATTCGCTGCCGACGGGAGTAGACATGCTGTAATGCAACATCTTATTCAAATCATAAAGTAATCAACTATTGTTGGTGTTGTCTTGCTTGTGGGCAAATATCAGATGTAGCAATTCCGGTTTGTGGCAGGTGCAGGGAAATATAAGTGATTTGTTAGCTCTTTCATGTGATCACATCAAAGGTACAGGGGTTTTATTATTTACTAAGTTCCCTAAATTTCAAAATATGCAGTGCTTGCTAATTGCACTCGTTTATTGCTCAAGTTTCAAGATGATTTACTATATTTTTCTTCTCCTGCCTTCCTTCCCCTCCTGTCTGTTATTCACACCTCTACAGTCGTTCTGGTATTTCGTGGACCCTCTGGTGCCAGACGAGATCAAGACTCGGCTGGTGGCTCTGCGCAACTCCAAATTGTCCGTGAGGAAGTGTCGCTCATGGGTGCGACTTATGCTGGCCGAGAATCTCATGATTGGTTTCCTGGAGGATATCCTGAAACATCCTGGATTAATGGCGTGAGTCAATAAACTAGTTTTTTTTTGTAGTTATTTTGTTGGTTTATTTGTAAATGTTCTTGATGCCAAGTTTTAACACGCCCATGTTACAAAGGTATTACTTTTCCTGTAAATGTTGCATTCAGTCTTTGAGTTATAATTTTTTTTTCATTTGTCTTAAAGTAGGTGCACCATGTGTGTGTGTGTGTATGTGTGCATGCTCGACTGAGTCTTTAAGTCTGGAGGTGTCCCAATGCTATGCCAGGTAGACTATTTGGCAACATCTCGAATGTATGCACACGTACATGCGAATAACAGGCATGCAAGATAAAGGTCTTGCAGTTACAAGGGTGAGGTACGTGATGATGAAGTAATTAGCTTGCAGTATGACGTGCCCTAGCATTTTAGAGATTTTCTGTTTCATTTTATTTTTTCTTTATTGTTTTTTGTTTGTTTTTTCTTTTCCACTCGTGTGAGTGTTGTCTTACTACTAAAGTTTATTCGTAGGTAGAATTCCTGATAATGGCAAGTATTGGGTATGACAGAAGCCGATCTCTTGGTGTTTTGTTTGTGTTGGAAGAATGTTTTCTTTATTGTGGAAGTAGGAAATGGATCAATCACTGATAACTGCTTTTCTTGGGATTTAATTCTGATTATTCATTAGCCAGGGGGTGCCCCTCCAGGTGTATGTGTTTGAGTGTTAGGGTTTCATGTGGTAGCTGTGAGAAGTGAAGGCAACCTGTTGGTCAGCAAATGCACTTTGGTGCAAGCTGAGCTACATATACAACTGTCTCTGAAACTTTATCTGTGTGTTTACTTGAAACTGAAAGGCTTTAGGTATAGTTCTATCAATAGCAAGAGCTATTGAAACAACTGTCAAGTAACTAGCAACAGAATCATTCGTTGAGAAGCTTCAGCAAGCTTTACTGTCATCTAATCCCCTTGTTTTATACAGGAACATTATTATTGTGCTTGAAGTAGTCTCTCTGTTGGCATGTTCTCTACTAGAGCAGAGACTTCAAAGCCCAACAAACTCTTCCAATACATACAGATAAGTATAGACTCAGAGGATTGTATGACTAATGCCTGTCTGCTGATGTGACAGACCACAGGGTCACATGACTAAGCACAATGTGACAGGCAAGGTCACGTGACTAGACAACATCTGCCAGACAGGGTCACGTGACTGGGCATCATCTGCCATGCAGAGTCACGTGACTAGGCACCATCTGACAAACAAGGTCATGTGACTAGGCAATGATCTGACCAGCACTACATAATTCTCTAAATTGCCATTATTTATGTATAGCTCTGAGGTATGAGAAATAAGTTTAAAGCATGTTTTCATAGTTTAGCGTGATACTCTCTCTGTTGTGCTAAATAATGCCTCCTGATCGTCCCATGCAGGTCTCACTACAGTGGCACTGCCTTCCTGAGAGATTTGGAACAGACAGAAATAGTGATTGGTCTTCTTCGTGGGTTGGCTGTCCTGCAAATCAAGTACGACTACACAAACCCAAGACTGGATGCTTGGGACCCGCACATCCTGCAGATGGCCGGCATATGGGAGGGGCCTCTGGGAGTGGGCGTGTCTGGCTCTAGAGGTAGCACCAGTCCTCGAAGCATTGCCTCACCAGGTTAGATGTGATATTGATGTTCATACTCTGTGTATGTGTGTGTGTGTGCATATGGGTAAGGAAGGAAGGAATTAGAGATAAACTGAATTATTTTCCTCTGTACACTATTTGTTTTGGTCAAATTATCATTTGTTAGAACGCGTGTTTTAATTAGTTAACTCTTGTTCCTTTGTTGTTGCCATCTTGTTTCCTGTTTATACTTAATACTGTACCTGTGATTCCTATATTGTACTTTACATGAGCTAGCACGCTTCAATTGCATGCTGTACTTGCTAGTAGTACCTAGTTCAGTTACCTGGTAGTTTTATTTTCCATGTACTAAGGTCCGTACGTACTTAGTAAAAATTGGTTATTCAGACTTGCTGATCCCAAAGTCCATAATGCAACTGATTCTTCAAGTAGGTCATATCTGTATTAAATCACTGAACTACACACACTGCAGTAACTGTGATGGGTGTATACATTTTTATAGAGGATATTTTAGCTAGGAAGTGGTAATTGGCGAGCGAGCGTAGCGAGCGAGACACTTACAGGGGTAACACAATTGAAAGTCGGGGATGTTTGTTTATTTATTTATATATATGTTTGGACGTACGTATGTCATTTTGTACTTTGACCCTCCATATTTTTGTGTTCGCTCCGCGTTCGACCCCGTCCCAAACTTCACTAAACAGAATCCTCAGGTTTAGCGACCATTACCCGTATCGCCTTAGAAATTGAATTGTTTACGGCTTTGAATTGTTTTGCGGGTGCAGTTAAAACTCAAACACTTATGGGGGCTCCATTTCTATTCGAGTTAGTGGCGGTGGTAAGTTAATACGCTATTTGTCACAGTTATAAGCCCTACTCAACAGTATTTACTTAAAAATTCATTGTCCACTAGACTTACCACGAAGGTAAGTCTTGCGTAGGTATGTTCAGTTGTGTGAAAGTAGTGTGTGTTACAACTACTACTAGTGATGTGCTCTAATAGCACAAAATAGCGAAGCGAGCGATGCATGTTCCCTGTAATTGCAGCTATTCCATGCATGCTTGGTGTGGCTACAAAATACTGTCAGATTCTTTACTTTGCTACCTGTTTCTGTTTCGTTTTAGCTCTCCTCCTCCTTGCCCTGTCTTTTTCATTTCTTATCGCTCTCCTTACTAATTTTTCTTCAGGAGTTTCTAATGCCCTCAAAGCTCTTGACCGAGCGTTTCTAACGTTTTGTCTACTGGGCATTGCTACTTCATACGGCGGGTAAACAAAACAAAATGTTGCTAAGAAGGTTACCGGCCCGCGCAAGCGCGTAGGAGAAAAGGTACACACGTACGCCCACGCAAGAACAAAAACAATTTCTAGACCTAAATATATATATATATATATCGCGAACTCATTAGAGAGTCAGCTCTGCTCGCTTCGCTGAATTAAGAATATCACAAAGAAATTTTTAAATAGCGTGATTTGATTTTGTTGCTTCTTTTTCAATTCAAACTGTTGCTGGAGCGGTTACTATGACATTGAAACCCCCTTTACCGCATACGTAATTTAAAAACTCGACTTTATTTTAGTAGCTTGAGTGTTAGTTGTTAAAATCAAATTTAACAATAGTGTAGTTTAAGGCTCACTCGCCATTTGTGCTCAAGCACACCACTAGTATATTGATTACATGAAACCACGCCCACTCTGGATGCAGTAGCTTTGTAGTTTGAAAATAGAGACAACTCTTTTATGATTGTGGAAAAAATTTACCTTTCTTCTCCTCTTTTTCCTTTCTCTCTATTTGTCTTTTCCTCCAACACAAAATATTTCCAAGGGGTGAAATGCCTGAATGCTATCATTGTTTTTCTCTGTATAGCCCATCAATCTCCGTCTTTACAACGTGTCAGCCCGCCCACTTCTGATTTTGACATTGAAGGTATCACAATCATTGACTCCGCCCTCAGTCGCTACCAGAGCAAGATGTCAGGGGACAGCTCCTACTCCGACAGATCACCGATCTCCCGAGAATTGGGAAACAGCTTGACTCCTCCCCAGTTTCGTAGAGGCGGCAGGGATAGCTATGGTGCAATGCTCAAGGACTATACCAGTCGGTCTGACCAGCTGGAATCAAACAGCAGAGGTTTCTATACTGAAGTCAGTGCTAGTCCAGGGGTTGTTGAGAATGGGAACGGGAATGAAATTCAGGGTACTAGGAATCCGGATTTGTCCAGCAGCGAGGGCTTGGAATATTCCATTGCTTTGTCTCTGAATTATGAGGTTGGTATCTAATATAGTCAAGTTGACTGATTTGTGGATTTACACTTCCTTTCACACCAGTGGGCACAAATATATATACATGTGGTAAAGGGACATCAGTATAGCAAGGCAGGGCACCACCTTGTAGTCTAAGTTGTGAGTACTATTTTGACATCCCGCATTGTATTTCATACAATCTTAACTTATAAGTGTTTGAACAGCTTGTTGTGTGTAACACTGCACCAAGGCTTCCACCTAGCAACACCACAACTACCAATTAGTGCGTGTGAATCGTGTCAGTTTAATCTTAATGAAGTGAGAAACAAACAACTATTATGTGTGCACTGTGCTTTATTTAGATCATCTCTTCAGATGGATCTCTAGTAGAATCCCAGAATAACCAGCCGGTGAGTTGAGGGAAGGTGACCTTGTTCAATATTGGGGACTGTGGTAGTCTGGAAACACTACTCTTATTGAACTCTTATTGACTGTATGCACTTAGTGTAGGAGGTGGTATAGAAAGGAAGCAAGCGAAATAGTTTTTCTACATAATTTCCTGTTTTCTTTGTCTCCTTACTATGTTAGACAGACTGTCGTATTCTAGACAAATTCCCCGAAGGCTCTAAAAGTATAGTATTCTCTCATAATATAGTTATTGCCTACATCTCCCCCCCCCCCCTCTCCTTAATGAAAATTCTAAATGCACCCCAGTCAAAATTCCTATCTCATGTGGCTAGCTGTGGGTGTGGCTAGCAGTGACCATGTCTGGCATTATGTATGTTGTACAGCATCTTCTTCAGAACGCAGTAATGAAAGACCATCTGTTGAAGCTGGTGACAGAAAAGGGACTGGACTCTCAGGAGTACAGATGTTCTGGTTGTCACACGAACATTGGACTGAGTAAGTTAGGGAGTAAGGATCCTGGAACATTTTACAATTAGCTCTTTAAATGGAAAAAGTTTATTAACTTTTTTTTCACTATACTTATTCATTATTTGTATTTTGAAATATGGCTGTAGTCTTTGGTTCGCCTAAATTGTGTAAGTTCAACGGACAACACTACTGTTCTGAATGTCACCGAGATGACGAGAGGATCATCCCTGCCAGGGTGCTTTTTAATTGGGACTTCAGGCCACATAAAGTGTGTATGGCCAGCTGCGAGTATTTAGATGGAATGGAGCACGCTCCAGTGCTGAATGTGGACGAAGTGAACAAGACCCTTTACCGATACATTCCTGCTATGGAGGAGGCTATGGTGAGGACATAGTACAGACATTTGTAACCCTCAGCGCGCATGTGCGAGAAGGTTATAGTAGTCGTCCTGTCTGTCTGTCTGTCTGTCACACTCTGGTTTTGGAGATTACTAATAATTAAGTTTAGGTTTAGGTGTGAACTTACTCAGGACAAAGATTTAGGACCTTTTATTGTGCTACTTTTTTTATTTCAGGCTAATTGTTGAGAAAACACGAAGCTTTCAGCTCCGCGTAGGTACCAGCTTTTGTGGGTAACACCCCCTAGCGTCACGTCATAACTTGAGCAAATAATTTCTTGCAGCCAGTGGTGTAGTTTGCTTTATGCCGAGGTAGGTAAACAGAGTTTGAAGTTTCGCGTTGAAAATATATACTGTTGAGTGTTTCTGGCTAGTTTAGCTTCTCTTATGAAGACAGCGTTTCTGTGTACCATTTTCATTGCTCAAGCTATATTGATGCCTCATTATTTATTATTATTACAAGTATGTACACAGAGATATTTTCTTGGGTCTAATATATTATGAATTATTTACCCTCAGCGTGCATGTGCAAGAAGGTTATAGTGGTCGTCCTGTCTGTCATGCTCTGATTTTGGAAGTTATTGACTATAACCATAAGGCATGAACTTACTCAAAACGATGTTTTAAGACCTTTTGTTGCTACTTTTTCTATATTTCAAGCTTATTTTCGAGAAAACGTGACGTTCTCAGCTCTGCATTGGTAGCTATATGGGTAATGTACCCTGTGATCACGTTGTAATCGCATGAGCAAATATTTTCTTGCTGCCCACGTTAGTTTTGCTTTATGCTGAAAAGTTAACTGAGTGCTGGAATTCAAATCTGGCGTTGATTCCAGTGAGTGTCTCTTGCATATTTAGCTTCTTCTCTCATGAAGACAGCGTTTACATCTTTTGAATCTACCATTTTCATTGCTCGAGCTATATTAATGCCTGATTAGGAATAACCAAATAAATTATTCTTTTTTCTTTTCTTTTTTTGTCTGAGAAATGATTTTTGTATTAGCTAACTACCAACTAGTGTATAGTAGCACTGAGAGTTCACACTTTTGGTGTGTCATGTGACTTGAATGCTTTAATTGGTTTTAATGTGCTGGAGTTGGTAGTTTCGTTACGCACATGCACACACACACACACACACAAGTAAAACATTCAATACTTCCCATGATATGCAGATGGTTCACATATTTTTGTTCTTTTGCAGAAATTGAGAATGCAGACCAGCTATATTCAAGATTACTTACTAAGTTGCAAAGACAGTAATGTGCTGAAGAATTTCAAGAAGGGGTAAAGTTTGTGCATACTTGCAATGCAACTTTAATACTTATCATTGTCATTTATGAATTATATACATAGCTTGAAGTCTTCCCATATTTGTGACTTCATCCATACGTATTCCCTGAGGGTGAGTGCTGATGGGTGGGGCAGGTGTGAGGATGACCTTTATAATTCGTTGAACCATATATAGGAGTTGATAGAGGTAAACAATGGTGTATTCAATGATAGACTCAGAAAGGTGGTGAAGGCAGGCAAGAAGCACATTAAAGACTGTCAAGTAAGTGGAAGTGGATTCTACAGTGGGCTTGATCATCTTGGTTGTTTTTTGTTTGTTTTTTTGTTTTTGTACAGATGTGCTCACAGAAAGGCTATATTTGTGAGATCTGCAGAGACTCTGATGTAATATTTCCTTTTGATCTTGAAGAGACCACTAGAGTAAGTTACTAGAGTAATTCATTTCTACTGTTCAATGATTCAGTCATTCTTGGCTGAAATAATTGTAATAATAGCAATTTTCAGTTTTAACACCAAATTATGTTTAATTAAAACATAACTAAACTTTATTGGCTTTTAAAACTTAGAAAAACTACTATTATTTATATCTATAATTTATACTATTGGCAAACAACCCCAGAACAAGTGATTTACTCCTCCAGATGCCAGATCAAACTTGCCACGCTTTATTGTTTCACTGCAGTGCTCCACATGCAAGTCTGTATTTCACAAGAAGTGTCAGGACAGAGAAGGCAGTTGTCCTAAATGTGTTCGGATGCGTCAGAGATCCCAGGTCCACGGCACGAGCTAACACAGTATCTCTCATTCTTCATTACTTCAATCAGGACTTGTACCCCCATCATTTTACAGTCTAATCAGAGATTTAACTTTTTATTTTTTAATGCACAATATTTTGTGATTTCAAAGATCATTACAAGAATGGAATCTGAAGTAGCCAGTTTTTGTTGTTGTTATATCCCCAGAAAAGTTATCCACTGCACCCTTGTCAGCAGCTAAAGTCCCCTCCAAATTGGGACTTCCTGATCTGATGGTAAAATACTAGATATCATGACTTAGTGCCATGGAGCAAGACCATTGGTGTGGGATACCACCTGTCCCGACACGTTTGCATCAATAAGTATTATTGCACTAGCAAAGCCAAGCCATGAATGTCTTCAACATTGTCCAAGACTGTACATTATCAAGAACTGGGTCAACAAAAAAAACTTCTGTCACCTTAGTCTATACTCCTACATAATGTTAGTCTCGTGAACCAGCCAGTGTAAAGGGGCATGGCATTTTTTTGTAATAAATAAATGAATAAATAAATAAATTTGTAATAATAATGTAGAAATACTTTCTCATGATAAAAAGTGAGTTTCCCTAAACCACGTCTGGTCCACGTGGTTTATTAAGTCGTTCCAAAACATTGTAAACTATCTCAAACAGACAATTCCCCTTCACATAGTCGTTGTCCACGAGATTGACCAGATAGTAGTTGGAGGCGAGGTTCTGTATGAGGAGTCTGGAGGGAGAGTGAGGCGGATAGATACTGGCCCAGTGGGTGTGCCATAGGGCAAATGCTTCATCCTACACACAAAATTACGACAATCGTACCAAAATAGTATCAACATTAAAAACAACAACTACATAGAATAACTTTAGTCAACACTGTGGGCTTAGAAAAACAAACAAAAATACTGTAAAAATGATAAGTTTGGAGTTCTAGTACTATTATGCTTATTAGTAGTATTAGAACAGGCTAATTTTTCATTAATACTCTTTATCATTCGTAATCTCTCGCTCACTCGCTTGCCAAGTTGTTAAGTTTATGTAAGAAGATATAAACCCTTTCCTATAAAGATTACCACTAAAGTAACAGTTCAATGGAAACACAAGCTCTTTCTTGTCTTATGACACTATACCCAGACAGTGAGTTCACAGCATCAGCTAATAGTTGTGACTTGGTTAAACGTTTGTTTGTATGTGGTTGTTGGTAATGTTTTATGAAACTGTATTCAATCGGCAAATAAATAATAAAATAATAGATATAAAAGTGACCCAATTGCTTCAGGAAGTGTTACCAACAGTGCAAACTACACCTCATATACCTAAATTCGACTCGATAAAAACAACAAAACAAAACAAAACAAAAATTACCTTCCATATGTTGAAGCTGATACTGTCCACCACTGTGGGCTGTACAATCTCTTTCCCGGGAAATACCCCCCAAGTGACTGCAATGGGATGGCCAGGGTCACAATTGGTGCATGCCTCGGAACCATCTTGGTTGACGAGATGATAGTTCACCAGCGGGTAAGTCATCAGCACTTCCTTAAGCTCCCTCACAAAACCAGAGCTCGCAAAGAACTCCAGATAAGCCTGAAATAAAAGACACAAATATTTGACTCCGCTAAGTTGACACTGTGGTATCTACAATGCTACTACTTCAAAATATCATTTTAAGCATGGTAGAGAATAATCATTAAAGACAACCAACTAATCTTTTTTTCTTTTTTTTTTCTTTCTTTTTTTCCTTCTTTTTTGTAGCTTTTGTGTTCAATCATAAAGACATGAATAACATTATAAGGGTGCACTTACTCTCTGTGCGTGAAATAGGCCACAGTTGCTGGGGTATTTAAAATTTAATCCTGGTTTTTTCCCCCCTGAGGTGTTTCATTTCTGCAGGATAGCAAATCAACTAGGAACTACCAAAAGGGAAGGCCGTAATTTGCATTTCACTGGCACTATTATCTTGCTAAATGGGGTGTGATTTTACGGTTGATAACACGTGACTATTCAGCTGGGGCGTGCCACTAACACTGCCCACGCGTTGCTATGTGAGGGCATCCTTAACGTACAGTACAATACCTTCATAGTAAATACGGTTTGAAATAAAGGAAGAAAAGAAATAATTAAATACAATAACAACTTACTTTTTGGTATACATAGCCCCCTCGACTCCCCCACCCCACTAGGGGGTCAGATGAGGGGGCAGCATTAATGGCCGGCTGACTGTTGATGGTGAGAACTCCATGGCCATTTATATGCGCTAGTTGCTTGAACAACAGACTCGTCTCCGTGGCAATTTCATCGTCATTCCAAGGAAGAGATGTAACCTAATAGAGAGGAAAACAGAAAATTAAGTTGATAGGATGGAGGAGGGGAAAAATCCAATGATAACTATTATTATAAAAAAGAGGTATTAATTAAATCTATTAATATGAGAAAACTTCACCCTGCATTACAATGTCCCTTTACCAATCCATCACCATGTACTTAGTGAACACACTCACCTACACCACAGAATTAACACTACACACACACACACACACACACACACACACACACACACACACACACACACAAAGTTGGGATTTGTGATACTTAACATGCACAAGAAGGTATTACCCAACAGTGTCTCCCTCTATGTATGTATGCCTGATGTGTTACAATAGAACCTTGGAGATCCGAACATCAGACATCAGAATTTACTAGTTAAGGGTGCTGGGACATAGCAACGCGCGCACACCCGCACGCACCACAAATAACCACAAAAATCCGCCATGCTCGCAATAGTAAAAACAACTGCTAACTTAGCTTGCGCGGGTAATTCAAAGCTTCCCGCCCACCAATTGATAAAACTAACCGAGGCCCCGCCCCCGCTATAAGTTGTAAAGAGCGCAGCTGTTTGATATTGTATTTCTTGGCTTACTTTATCAGTATTGTTTCTCCCTAGAGCAGACACTGGCTCCCAGATTGTCTCCAAGCTTTGACAGGTAAATAATACCGCACTAATGACTCCATTATTTTAAATTTTTATTCTTGTGCCAAATTTCTTCCTGATATATCACTCATGATTTTTTTATTTTACAGTATTGTGATGACCAGTGATAATTTTTATGAATGTATATAATATAATGATACTTATTTTATATAAAAAATATTTTGAAATTGCCAGCTAAATATAGATGAATATTTTGTGATGTAGCTAGCTAAGTAAGGATGAATAAACAAATGAAGTGAATAGCCAAGTACAGAAAACTGTACACAAACTGAAACTGTAGAGTTTTCCAGCAGCAAAAATGGTTCACTAATCTATTATAGGTACATACACACACTGAATATGCATCTAGCTAGCTTGATAAAAGGATTCCCTTACCTGACCATGCCGACAAAAACACTATTAACTAGACTACAATAATCTCCTCACACTTGTTTCAGTAGGGCTTATCATCGAGAAGGAAAGGCGGCCAGAATACTGGTTTGCTAACCGGTAGGCACCCGAAAGTTAGAGAGCACCTGGAACTCACTTTCCCGCGGGAATTAATTGAATCTGTTGTGGGTGTGGTTTGAAAGCAATCAAGTCTCTGCCAAAAGATCGCGTGGACTAATTTTTTAGTCCTGGAGTCTATTTTGTGTTTCTTCTCAGAAACTATGAGTAGAAATGACTCCAAATTTCGTACACAGGCTGACTATGACCTTAGCTACAAAATGTTCGTTGCAATTTTTTTTGAAAGAAAAAAATTCGGGCGCGCTGCCGTGAGGATCAAATCAGCAGTCAACTAGACAAAACAAAGCAGAATTGAGAAAAAGTACAACGAAGGTTTTGAAGACAATCAACAAATGTATCAGTAGACGAAGAATGGGCTCGTCAGCGACGGCACCCGCGGAGGAGTTGTGGATTATATACTTGAGGCTGAGGAGCTCGTAACTTGAACGAAACAGGCTCCCAAGACCCGTTCTTTTTATTTAGTTAGTCCATTAGCAGTACTCTTTAGGATCCACCCTTAGTTGGAGCTCTACAAACACCAAGAAAAAAGTTAGTAATCCCTAGCAACCAAAATCCAATTATTGTGAATACGTGCGTGGGCGTTGTCCCAGCACCCTTAAACCAAAGCCAATAGATATCACATAGGTAAGGGTCGTTAAAGAGCTAGTTGGTATGTTTTTCCTGCGAGAATGTGCTCAATATTTGGCAGAAATCTTTTTAGCTGCAGTTGCTCTAGAGTTTGGTTTAGGAAAGAACAGTTTCTGACATCAAAAATTTGTAAGTCAGCAGAATCAGCTGACCGTAGTTGCCCAAAGAAGAGGAGCTAATGAAGTGCCATGTATTCCAATTTACTCAGGAAAGATTTTAGTGTACACCATTGAATGCTCCTTTAGTCATGGAGAAAGCACAGTAATTTAGCATTTTAGTCATGTTCAAAGTTAAGTACATTTCAGAGTTACGTATGCCTCGTTCCCCAAGGGGTACGTAACTCTGAGGTTCTACTGTACCTGACAACACTGGTCACCTGGTTGGTACAACACTAACACCCAGTATAACAATCCACTAATAACTAGCTCACCTTTACTCCATTTATATTCTTCTTGTTGCTAATGTAACACTGGAAGACATGAAACACATCCTCTTCACATGTAAGCTCCTCCCCCCACATAGACCTCAAGCGTTCTGGCTTGAACCGGCTGCGCAGGTAAAACAAGTAGTAATCCTTCAGTTCCCCAAAGGCCGGAGAAGAAGAGTTTCCCCAGCGCCCGTTGGGGAAGTCGTCCCATTCGGACGTCCTATAAATGTAGCTTTTGGGACGGCTGGCCCAGAAGATGGGTCTGACGTCCTCCGCTTTCCGCTTGTGGTTCACAGGAGCCTTCCATGGGAGTGGCTTGAAGGCGAGCGGATCTTCACACCACATGCCCAGTCTTTTTAATATTTCTATCACAGCCACTTCACGATTCAGCGTGTAAAAATGGATGCCATGTACCTGATTGGACAAATAAACAATTGTTATTTATTTCAAACTAAATAAGAAAAAAAAACTGAATCAATATTCAAGCCTTGAATTCCACCTGACAAAAAAGAAGGGAGAGGAAAAGAAAGAAAAGAAAAGAAAAAAAAAAAGAGAGAGAGAGAACGAAAGAGAGAGAGAAAAGAAACAACTAACGTGGGTAAAATGACCAACTTCACCGTATCCATATTGCACTAAATCATTACGACTGACACTCTTACAACTACCTCACAAATCTTCACCCTCAAAATCAAAAGGCTAATAAAATTAACAGCTTCGTGAGACTCACCCATCCTGACTTGAAGAGTTCGTTGCACATGGTGACCGCCTGGGAGATGCCGTAGCTCTGAATGGCCTTGTCATCATCCTTTATGGGTCTAATGGTCTCTTGGATACTCTCAGGTATCTCCAGTCGAGACAGCTTCGCTAGGTGACGCAGACTCTGGTAGCTCTGGACACAAACAACAGAACAGTGATGCAAGCATGTCCACTAACACTGGTGATGGTGATACGTGAGTTGGCATATCGTATTCTAACAGTGAGTCTGTATATCGTATTTAATAATTATGGAGACATAATTTATTAAGTTTTTAATGGCTAGTTCAATTAATTCTTTAACTACTAAATTAGCTATAAGTACAGTAAGATGGTGCATTTTTGAAATAATTGAACTAATACCACAAAAGTTGATTTACTATCATGTAATTAGGTGTTTTTAGTCTAATTCATACACAATTGGTAGTTTATAAACAGTTTATTAAAGCATCTTAATTCCTAATTTAATCCACCCCAATGACAGCCGGCATTGATATAGAGGCTGACTACTCGGAACGATACCATGGCAACTGAACACTACTCAGTTAGCCACACCCACAACGCTGCTATACCCGACTCACTATCTCCACCTACCTGAATGGGCATAATCCCGGCTATTATTGGTACCGTTATGCCGATACTTCGACAGTCTTCATAAAACTTGAGGAACACGTCGGCCTCAAAGAAGAGTTGAGTTATGATAAAGTTAGCGCCGGCATCCACCTTCTCCTTGAGGTGGACCAGGTCTTCCTCGTAGCTGTCACAGTCGGGATGACCATGGGGGTAACCTGGACAACGGAACAAACAAACATAATTACTTGTTGGCTTTAGTGCTGTAATTGCACTTGTCCAGACGGTCTGAACTCAAGCACATCTGATGATGCGTCGTTTGACAAGGTGTGACCACATATGCATAACAATTAAAACAATCAAAATGACCAAGTAACATGCATTTTTAAGGCTTTTTCAGAGGGCATTTGTCCCTCCCACCCTCCCTGAAAGTTATTATGACCACACGGTGATATTTACCACAGAATATTCATCAATTTCATGGAAATGAGAAACCTCCCTGAATTTTCAATAATGTTGATTTAATCTCAAATTTGGTACTAAAAAATATTGTAATTACCTAGGACAAATTTTATTATTTTTTCTTCACAAATTGAAGATGAGACACAAGGGAGAAGTCACCAATAACTATTAAGTCATTGTCCACTGTAAGACACACCCACTGTACGGTCACTGGTTACCAACAGTTAACAATAGGTGATGACAGAGAGTTAAAACTGAAACTTGCTGGCTGCCATGTTTGAAACTGCTTTTGCGGGTGCAGTTAAAACTTATGGGAATTTATTATTTATTCGAATGAGTGGTGGTGGTAGGTTAATGTACTATTGGTCATGGTTATACACTTGATGCAACACTGTTGTTTCTTACTTGAAAATCCATTGTCCAATAGTCTAGCCACGAAGGTAACTCTTGTGTTGGTATGTCCAGTGAACAAGTGTGTGAAAGTATTGTGTGTAACAGCTACTTATTAGCTTAAAAATATAAACATTTAACCAACAAATAAATATTAGTAGCTGCCTTTGTTTCCCGGCAATAAGCGACATTTGTGCTCAAGCACACACCACTAGTATATATCACAATGTAACCTTCCAGGTCACGTGTATGTAGTAGCTGATAGACTTGATAAAATTAACATCATGACATTAACAAAGGAAGACATCATATAGTGTAAAACAAAATCTTCAGTACTTAAAAAACAACAAATCAACAACAACAAATAAGAATTAAAGAATCTATGAATAGTGATTAGTGCTCACAGTGTAGGTCATGTGAGGATTGCATTCTTCTGAGTAATGATTCTAATTCACATACTTATGGGATCCCCCCCTCCCCTCCCGAATTTTTGGAAGTTATATAGTACAATAGCTAAAGTTGAATTATATGAGTAGTAAGATTATATAAAGCCATGCACGAGACCAAACACTGGTCAGTGTGAAGTATATACACTTTCGTATGGGCATGCCTATCAAAGTAGTGTGGGTTTTTAAATGGGTGTGGCTAAGTACAGCTGTGTAATGTTTTATCCCCAGCAAAAAGGAAAAAAAATCCTGTATGACACCCTGACAAATATAATTTTAAGCATTCCACTTTAGCATGTGGAATTTTATCTACTTTTTTTTTTTTAAATGTTAGGACATACATGCGCTGTAATACCAGTACAATTAGAACTGAATATGAACTAAAATGAAAAGAAATGGTGACCTTGGGATTTATGTTACATTAAAAACTAAATGTCTTACAAACCACACTAAAATCTGGTCCTCTTTTCATAAAATAAGTTGTTGTTGTTTCAACATTTAATGCCTCACCAACCCCTCCCATCTACCTAACCCCTCCCATCTACCTAACCCCTCCCATCTACCCAACCCCTCCCATCTACCCAACCGCACTGTTCCTCCACTGACCTGCCACACAGATGGTGAAATAATCCTGGTAGGTCTCTCTAATGTACTTGACCAATCCAGAACCATACGAGAACCCGTCAGGATTAGCCTCCCAGTTACATCCATCTGGAGGATCTGCAAGGAGGGGTTAAGGAAGGGGTTTTAGTTAAAAACAAGGAGGAAAGCATCAAAGAAAGCGGGAGAAAAGTGTTAGAAACCAATATCAGAATACCGTGGTTAATCAAGAGAATCAGAATTAACATCAAGAGGATCTACACAAAGGTCAGATAAGAACACTTTCACTGACTGGGACATTGACTGTATCTGGTCCATTTGTTAAGTACTTTTATATTCTCCACGAGCAAAGAAATCACTAGTCTGAATGGGTAAGGAAAACTTATTTGTTCTAGCAAGAACTACAAGGTAATGAATGACGACGTAAGAACTTGTAAAGATATAGTGAGCTACAGGACTGGAGCATAATAGTATACATTAATAATAATAAATAAATAATTAATAATAATAATAAATAAATAATTAATAATAATAATAATAGTAATAATAATAATAATAGTAATAATAATAGTAATAATAATAATAATAGCTTGGTAATTTTAATCAGCCACATTTTTTAGTTACTCTTTATCAGAAGAACAACTCTATCTACTTCCAAGTAAAGAGGGTAGCCCAATACAAACATCATAGAGATAGTTTGCTGTAGCTTTCAGTGCCTGAATACTCTAGACCATGTAAGTTAATTCTCTATTTCCAAGCCTCTCACAAGTTGCACCAGACGTCATTTCAAACTATTCACTTGTCCTGCAATTCCTAACCCAGCAATTTCAGGAATATTAACCTAACAGAGAAGCCACCCACTTCATAGGGGACCATTCCTGTACTTCCACGATCACATGCCACTCAGTCGCCATGTCACTAACTGGCACTTTAGTACCTCATGCCAGTTCTAATGGCACATGACAAGGATTAATTAAGTCCTACCTTGGAAGACAGCCACGAGAATTTAGGTACTGAACAACTGCTGCAAATTGCCTCAAAACGTTATGCAAATTTTTTGTGTAAATATCTCACCTAATCATAATAACATAGTCTAAACTTCGTGAAATGATTTCCCCAAAACACATTTATTTAATATCATCTAATATGAACTGGATAAGTATGCATAATTAATAAGACAAATTTCTTTTTGAAAACAACCCATCATTGAGTTCCACCCACCCCTACCTCCTCTAAGAGCCAGAATATTCTTTATCCCAGCCGCCTTGGCTTTCTCTAGATGCCCACGGATGACCTCTTTGGACTGATTGGCGCAGGTAAGGTGAAGCATGGTCTCCAGGCTGCAGTAGTTGAGGGCTGCACTGGCGATCGTCATGGAGCTTGTTTCCAGGTCACCGCCTGGGTTACCGGACGGGTGCCACGTCACGTCACAAAACAGGGGGCCTCCGGAGAACATCCTGTCAAACCGGTTGATCAGGTTCACAGCTCCAGCAGCAGTGCGAGGCGGGAAGAACTCCAGTGAAAAGAATCGCTCATTGTTAGATATTTTGGACTACAAACGGAATTTAAAATTATTATTAATCACATTTTCCAGTTAGGCTAGAAGACATTATATTTCAAATTGAGAACACATCTCTTCCCAACTTCACCAAACAAAAATTATTTATATTAACACAAACTAAACTGGGCTTTATCTAATGAGAGATGGGGGGAGCCACTTAATTTGGCGATATAAGATAGTTAGGCGCTGCCTCAGAGGGAACTACCGTTTTGGGGGTCCTGAAGGTCTCAGGCTGTAGCGTCCCGAGCATAGCCTGCACTGAGTTAATAGTGTCCTTCTCTGAAGGAACTAAGCAGTTTAAAGTTCCTCTGTCACAATACAAAAGTACATCAGCTATGTTCTTAACTTCAGTATTTACATCCAGTCAAGGTCATTGTTCTGACTACCAACAAGAAGAGGCTTAGATAGTAACATTGTAATTTACTATCCACTATGAATACATGTACACTCCTGGTAACTAGAGTCCAAAAGCACAAAAATTACAACCTTATTTCTTACTTGGATTTTTTCCGCCAAAGACGGGGTATTAAAAAAATTCACATTAGCAGTTGAAGTGGAAGGGGAAGAGGACCTAGTGCTGGAAAGGGAGGACTTTCTGGAGGCGCTACCAGCAGAACCTATCCCCGTATCTACGCTGTCAGAGCCTAACTTCGGCTCCGAATTAGCTCTCGGTATTCTATGCTCCAGTATCTCCAACGCCATTTCACAAGTCTACAGCCGAGAGTGGCCGTTTCTGCTTCAGGAGAGGAAAAGGGGAGAGGTAACTTAAAATTTTCAATTCCGACCTTTTCCAGTCGTAGCGCACTCGGCCCACTCACCACGGCTGCCGCGTGCTAATTTATGGTAATGATCGTTCGATTAAGTGAAGTGAAATGAAAAAAATCATATGATCGGTTTAACGGGGCGTGGCGTGGGTGTCGATGGTTGGTGGTGGTGGGGGCAGCTAAGTCTGGAGACTGTAGTAGTGTAAATCATTTAGGCGCCACCCGGCCCGTAAACTGGTTACTTGCGAACCCCGTCCACCCGCAATGGAGGAGTCAGAAAATATAGCCTGTATGAATATAAAACACTGTCTTCCAATGGGTGCCATTGCTGCCACTATCCTGTCTTCTCTGGCCTCTGTGGTGGGCAGCCTGCTGATCATTGGAACATTCCTGCGATGGAAGGACATGCGCACAGTAGCCAGAATGATCTTGGTATTCTTGGCCATAGCTGATCTATTGACTGGAATTGGATATATTTTTGGGGCAGCTATCTACTGGAAATATCAGTACAATTACTGTCATTATAATTCAAGTATTCCAACCAACACGACAGGGTATGAAGAGTATCAGCGTTTGTGTACAGCTCAAAGTTTTTTCACAACTTTATTTCCAATAGCATCATTTTTTTGGACGGCAAACTTGTCAATATATTTGTTCATTGCTGTGGGCCTCCACAAGAGTGACCTGGCAAAGAAGCTTATGATACCATTCCATTTGACTGCCTGGGGGGTTCCTCTTGTTATATGTGTCGCACTTCTAAGTTCGAATCACTTGGGGTCCTCTACTGGCCAGTCTAATGCAGACTGGTGCTGGATAAAGTCGGAAAATCAAGATTATACCACTTACTTTATGCTCGAGTTTGTAGCCGGGAAAATGTGGGAATTGCTCATAATTATTCTCTCACTGACTCTATTTTTGGCTGTCAAAATAATCATTTGGAGGAGATACAAGAAAAAGGAACTGGTGAGTATGTTAGATACTGGTTTTGATCGGCTACGTTTTTTTTGTTTTTATGGTGTTCCCATGTGTATTTTATTTTATTTAACAAGACTGCACTTTAAAGATGTTGGGTAATGTCAATTAGTGTTATATTGTTTCTGTTAGCACTTTGCAGCTGTAAGACAAATGAGCAAAATTCATATTTCAGTAATATTCTTTACTATTAATTAATGTTTGTTGTCATTTATATCTATGAGGTAATATTTAGTACTTTATTATTATTATTATTATTTTCAACAGAGTCCCTCTCCAGAACCTACAGACAGTAACTTGAGCATTCAATTTCGGGCAGTCTTCACAAAACTAGATCAAAAGCTGCTGTGGATTCCTGTAGTCTTTGTGCTGGTCAGAATATGGGGGATTGTTCGCTTCTTCTTGTCGGTCCCCCCATTGGCCAAGGGCACTGCGGACTGCCATAACCTCTACAGCCCCGGTTTAGTTTATTTTCAGAGCATAGGAGATCCAGGACAAGGATGGTCTAATGCTCTGCTTTTTGTCATTTTCAACGGCAAAATCTTCCAGCGGTTGTGCCCGTGCTTGTATTCTTGTTGGGCATCGTTCCTAGTGCAGTGTGAGGTGATTAAGATCAAATTGAAGAGAAGTTTTACCGGGAGGAAAAAAAGAAGAATGAATCGCAATCACTTAGTTAAGAAAGCGATGTTAAACAGTGGCATAGTGGCATACGAGGAGGAGAGACAGTCACTAGTCACAGACTCGGTGAAGTCTTCCGTCGTTTATCAGTCTATAGCTGCTGAAGATTCAAGTCTCAAGAAGAACAATCTAAATGGAAAAACATCGTCTATTAATGAATCAACTAAGTGATGCAGTCAATTTTAAATACTAGGCTAATGCAAGTCACTTTTATTTTTATTTTTTTATGCTCGCAATATTTTTCCATAATCTGTGTATTTTTTTCAAAAATGGCCTTCTACCAACCAAAGTTTGTTTGGTTCACTTGCTTTTGTTTATTATGTCCATACATCATACATACTCACAAACTTCACTTCACGTGTTACCAATTCATCCCATCCTTGTTTGTCTTTGTGGAGTACTCTGGTACTCCAGTGTGTGTGTGTTTGTATAGTGTAGTTTGTAATACTACGAAATGGATTTAATACACCATCTGTGCTTCTACCTGTTGTTCTAGTCCAAGTGAGGGCAAGATACACATATATACACGGACTGTGCCTACCGTATCCCACAGTATCATCAATAATGAACTACAATGATTCTGCAGGTAGACACGGCATATTTTAAGAGCATTTGTCTCACCAATACACAATGAAAGATGAACCGATTTTAACTAGATTGTTATGTATGTATCACTGTCTTCTCTATCAAGTGGATACATATTTTAGTCTAAGTCAGACTTGAAAACATAGCTAGAGAAACTTGGATTAACAATTTTCCCTATTGATTTGATTCCTGAAATTCTATTTCCTGAATTGGGTGTGGTTTGTGTGATGTCATGCTGAGAACAGCTACTCTGGTCTGTAGTAGTCTTACTATTGAGATTGACCATACAACAACTTGTACGAGTTAGTTGTTCATGGCCAGCACTAGCAAGTCTCCTTGTGCTTTCAGTCTACTACTGATGCCAATCAAGAAAGCATGACTTCTAGTGGAGAATTGGAGCCACACCTCTCTACGAACCTGTTGGAAAGAACAATAAATCCTCTAACGACACTCCTGATGATAAAGCCATAATGGTTCTCATAATAATGGTTTTCATAATAATGGTTTTCATAATAATGAGAGACTTCGACAACAAACTGGAACAGAAACATGATCTTATAGCTAGTTTACCGCAGCCATTTCTCACGTACAGCAGTATTCCTGGATACAAGGATCAATGTGGCAATTATGAAAAATTAGGTTCACTGCTTGTGATTGGGAATATTTACTGGTGAAATCCAATCAGTCACTCAACAGAATAGACACAAGTGATTCATAACCTGTCATGTTGCTTTAATCCTGTTTGTACAAGAGTGTGGGTCCTAGAGACTGTGTTTTTGAGTACATGTAACAACAATGATGCTGGTAAAGTGTCAATTATTCCATCTCACGAATAAGTAAACAACATGAATGCCACTATGTCTACTGTAGTAAGCAAAACTGATTCATGGCAAATAGCCAACTGAAAGATGGTGCTGGGGCTAGTTCTGGAGAAATGTGCAATGCTCTTTAGACACTTAGAGGTTTATTTAAAAATAACATAAGTCATGCTGTAATATCTCATGAGATGGAACAAGTGACATTTTCACCACCTTATTGTACCTGTACTAGAAAATCGTTAGGACTCGTACCCTTAGACAAAACCTTCACATTCAGTAAAAAGGATGGTTTAGAATCACTTGACAGTCTTAATTTCACAGTCGGGTGTAGCAAGACCCTTTACCATAACGCTACGCGGTATAAGGACAATTATGCAGTGGCCTGCGGGATTCTGCTCGCAAATTTTAGAATTATTCTTTTTTTTTTTTATTCCAAAAGAATAGCATAATATTATTCTAGAAATGTTCGTATTATTCTCTTATTATTCTAATTAGAAATAAGTGAAATTGTGATGATTGCAGTGGGTATGTTATGAAATGAATGAGTAAAACTCTCAGTCTCTTAAATAAAGTATATTTTTTATGTAGTTTAGAGAATAATTACTTGATAGCAATATATCCTCATTTAATGACATAATTCAAGGTGAATTTTTCACAATAAAAAAATTGCTTAGTTTTTGTCATCCACTCTACTGGTAGTTTTAGTTATCGAATTTATGTCTCTAAAACTAAGGGGCTTTGTTTAGTTAACTAAAACAACACTAAAAGTCCAATGAGGGTCACAAGAAGTTGACTTAGGTTAACCAGGAGCCGGAGACCCTGCATCCCCGGAGCCGGAAGGCCGGGAAGAGGGGGTTCGGTAAAGGGACGTAAGATGGGTAGCAAAGGGGGTTAGGTAAAGGGACGTAAGATGGGTAGCAAAGGACAGAGGGCACCAAGAGTGGGTGGAGTCACATGAGAAGCCACGTGGCACAAAGACACTCTGAGTAAGACAGGACAAAGCATGAGCGACGGGGATAATCTGTCCCACCACACCCACCCACCCGAGAGAGTAGTGATAAGTAACAACAGAAAAAATAAAGGGGGGGGGAGGCAATTTCCTTCATGGTCTGCAAGGCCTGAAGTGATAGTAGCTGCCCCAGTTGGGAGTTGAGACATTCCCCGGTTGTAGGTGAGATCTTCTCCTCCTTTCAGCCCCACCCTATGATATTCTTCTGCCTGGGGCTGTATTGCTTTGGAGGCTAAGCTGACTCCTTCGCTGTCAGCTTGTTTTGCCCATGGCCAGACCCCTTCCTATGTTGCCATGGGCAACACCCGCCTCACTCTGATTCCAACCCTTGAGCTACTACCTTGCCCACATCCTTGTCTTCCCTATCATCCTTGTCTTCCCTATCATCCTTGTCTTCCCTTTCATCCTTCTCTTCCCTCTCATCTTTCTTTTCCCTCTCATCTTTTGTTTCCCTCTCATCTTTCTCTTCCCTCTCATCTTTCTCTTCCCTCTCATCCTTCTCTTCCCTATCATCCTTGTCTTCCCTCTCATCTTTCTCTTCCCTCTCATCCTTGTCTTCCCTCTCATCTTTGTCTTCCCTCTTCCGGCACACTATTTTCTGCCATTACAGTGCCACGCCTACCCACCACAACTGCAGCCAGGTGTGTCCATAGTCTATACCAGTACCAGGGCAGAGGCTAGTTGGGCGGAGCCCGACCTCTTCTGAAGGGAGAGGTCGGGTAACAAGCCTATACCGGGTTTGTTCTGCTGAGTCAGCTAATTTCCTTAGCATTTAACCACACTTCAATCTGATTGGACTGCAGGGAACAAACCCGGGTATAGGCTTGTTACCCGACCTCTTCCCCCAGCAGAGGTCAGGCTCCGCCCAACTAGGCAGAGGCGACGAATGGTTAACTGCTTTCAACTCTAATCCACATCCCCAAATCAGCGGTGAAGCAAGATTATTCGGTAAAGGGAAGCTCCAAGGGCATGTTATTTTTTTGTTTTTTCCAAGGGCCGAAGCTGGAGCCCCCCCCCCCCCCCCCAACCTTCCTATGCCATGCAAATGTTTGATAAGGTTTCTTATTAAATTTTAGTTAGCTCCAGCAAAGCATGTCTTCTATGTCTCGTAAAAATATTGAATGAATGGATGAAATAATACCATAATTTTTTAGAATAGATCAGGCCGTAGTTCTCAGTGTATATAGACATAAAGAAATTTCGCTCAAGCCTTCACTAGTTCCTCATCCCGAGCGAACGTTGACGTCATTTTGTGCTGGCGTCTCGCATTCCTGACGCAGTTTGGAGGTTTGTTGGTAAAAGGTGTATGTGGAAGTTGTTCGGGAAACAAACGTACTTGCTAGTGAGAATTCTGAAGTAAAAAAACTAGCTACAGCTTAATCTGAGTAAGTTGAATGGTATATTGGAGAGCAAACTGAACTATTTATGTGTCTTGAAACAATTTCATGGCGGAGGTGGAGCTAAAGTATTTCTATTATCCCAAGCTTGATACCTGGGAGGAATCTAGAAGATTCTTGAAATTAACAAGAATCCAGGAATACCAAGGAGAGTAAGTCATCTTCATAGCTACTGATTCAAGAAGACAAAATGGTGAGATAAAACAAGCAAATAAAGAATATTCAATATGTCTGTATTAAGTTCTGCCTCAGAGTATTTATTCTTGTCCCCTCAGGATAGTTTTCCCGAGGAAACATTCCAGGAATGTTATGCAATGAAGAATGAGGAGGAGCTACAGGTTTGGGATGAAATGGAAGTCACAAGGTCAGAGAAAACTGGCCGACTCGATAAGAGTGAAGCTACTCCATCATGTCTTGGAGACAACATAGATCCGTGTACTGTGTACACACTTGAACAAGATGCGAGGGAAATAGAAGGCACAAGGGAAGAGAAGAACTTAGGAGAAGTAAAGGATGGAGTAGAGTTGATGGACACTAATGGCAGAAAATAGTGTGACGGAAGAGGGGATGTTAGGGAAGACAAAGATGAGAGGGAAGACAAGGATGATAGGGAAGAGAAAGATGAGAGGGAAACAAAAGATGAGAGGGAAAAGAAAGATGAGAGGGAAGAGAAGGATGAAAGGGAAGACAAGGATGATAGGGAAGACAAGGATGATAGGGAAGACAAGGATGAAGGGAAGAGGATGATAGGGAAGAGAAAGGTGAGAGGGAAGAGAAAGATGAGAGGGAAGAGAAAAATGAGAGGGAAGAAAAAGACATGTGGGAAATGAAAGCTGTGAGGAAAGAGGATTTCACTACAGAAAAAACGTTAGGGAAAAAGAGCATATACGGGAAGAGAGGAACACAAAGGAAATTAAACAAAGGAGAGAAAATATTGACAACAGAAGTGCAGCGGGAGAAGCCGTATTGACAAGAACCAGTGAGACAGGAGTCACAAGGAAGGCATGGAAAGTGCCAGTTACCAGTACTACAAGGACCAGAGATGCTACTAAGAATATGCAAGCAAAAAATGCATTGCTGATATGCAGTGGAAAGAAGGACAACAGGTCTAGGAAAGTTAAAAGTAACATGACACAAACAAGGAAGGAAAAGAAGACGTCAAAAGATGAGAGGAAAGCTGAATCGACACGCACATTAATACAAAGAATAAAGGCAATAAAAACATCTAAAGTTAAAAAATCGACAGAAACTGTAAATTCAAGCAAAGGAGAAAAAGTTGCATATGCCAAGGAAACCAATTTAAAACAACCAGAGACAAAGAAAACAAACGAGATGGAGGAATCACCCAAAATTGAAGCTGTTAGAACAGAAAATGAGGGCAATAAGACAAGAAACTTGGAATGCAATATCATGTGGGTTAAGAAAGAAGACAAGAAACTTAAAACGACTGCCAGATACATTATGGCATGTGATCTCCATTGTCGGACAAAACACTGAAATATTTCTAAATAATATTAACTCTTATAATGTCAGCTTTGGAATCTAAAACAATTGTCTATGTAATAGTTAGAGCATAAGCGCTTAGGTACTGGTGGATTTAGTGCACTGAAGCCCAAGGGCGGTAGGCCTTTGTGCACTAAATTCACCAGTACCTAAGCACATGCTCTAACTATTTTAGATCCCGTTACCCATGCCCAGTTTCCACTAGCAACTTTGTTTATCAGCATTTTCGCAGAAATGGTATCAAGCGAATTTCCGGCCCAAAATTAAAAATTCAATTAAAATTCAATTGAAGCACACTGGCAAGTTTACTTTAGCACTAGTGGTGTGCTTGAGCACAAATGGCGAGCGAGCCTAAAGACTATACTATTTTTATATGAATGATTTTGACTTCTAACACTAAAGCTACTGAAAATAAGGTCCAGTTTTTTAATTTAGCATACAGGGTAAAGGGATTTCAGTGCCATAGTAACAACTCTCTGCAACTGCTTGGAAGGAAAAAAACAACAACAAAGCAATACACGTTATTTTAAAGTTTTCTTTGTGATATTCTTTAGCTAAGTAGTGGTTGTAACACACAATGCTTTGACACAACTGGACATGCACCTACACAGACTTACCTTCGCAGTAGTATAGTGGACAATGTATTTTCAAGTAAATACTGTTGGGCACGGCTTATAACCATGACAAAGATCCATTGACTTACCACCGCCACTAACTCGAATAGAAATGGAAGTCCCTTAAGTTTTCAAGTTTGAACTGCACCCGCAAAAGAATTCAAAAAGGTAAACAATTCCATTTCTAGGGTGATACGGGTACTGATCGATAAACCAGAGGATTCTGTTTAGTGCAATTTGGGACGGGGTCGAACACGGAGAGAACACAAAAATACGCGAGGGTCAAAGTACAAAATGACATACGTACGTCCAAACATATATACAAACTAGTGGTGTGCTTGAGCACAAATGGCGAGCGAGCCTGATAGCTAGGTAACATAAAATGTTACTATTTTTAGCTTACTTCATGCAAACACTATAATAGCAGTTATGACATTTGATTTCAGCAAACAAATACAAAATCACTCTCTTACCTGATTAATGGTAGCTAACTTTTGTAGTATCAAACATCAACCATTCTGATAATCTCAATCACCAGTAACTCTTGAACAAGCTCTCAGCTACGATAAAAAATAAACCAGTGTTATTATTTGTAATTTTAGCCAACAAATACGGAATTACTACTTACCTCATTCTTGAGTATTGATAACTTCTGTAGTATCAAATTGAAGTTACTTTGACCATCTAAATTACCTTGAATTCTTGACAACAAGCTCTCACCTACAAAAACAAAAGACAATCAATTTTAGCACACAAATACAAATTTACTTTCTTACCTCATTTTCTTGAGCAGTGGTAGCTTTTGTAGTACCAAATTTGAGCCAATCTGACTATTTGAATTTACCAGTCACTGTTGACTAGCTCTTAGCTACAAAAAAGAAAGGCCAGAGTTAATTTTGCATATTTAGCTAACAAATATGGAATTGCGTACTTATCTCAGTTTCCCTCGAGAAGTAGTAGCTTCCATAGCATTAATACTACGGCATTCTGACTACCAACAGCTCTTGACAACCAACAACCGGTACTTCGTATCCCCCCATAAAACGGCGAAGTTTTGAAATTAAGTCTGAAAAAGGGTCTTCAATGCCATAGTAACCTGTCGAATCAACTTTTTGTGTCTTGAAAACAAGCGTTTTAGCAGGAATTTTCTCATACTTTGGAGCTTAAGTATAAAGTAAGGTCTGCTTAATGCTGTAGTTTCAGAATAAACTGGAGTCAAGCCTAAATAGCCGTGTTTTTAGGAGAAAAACGTTCTACGCGCGCGCGTTTAAAGAAGATACGTACCATCCATACATACATACATATAACATATACCCGATTTTGCATTATCCACCCCTAATACTGTCTCGCTCGCTACGCTCGCTCGCCAATAAACATCCCAGATTTTTTCATTTTTACCCCTGTAAGTGTCTCCCTCGCTCGCCAATTAAATTGTAGCTGCCAGCCGTTATCTCCAAATCTAACTCTACTGGGGCTGCTCTTGGGTAAGCAGTTAAGCAGCTAGCTATGGTAAATTCATGTGGTATGAGCTCAGCAGGAGAGTTATCCTAACTAGGGCTGAGTAGTAGTAGTAGACCCTCACATATCATATCCGGCCTCACATAACCACATAACCAGCTCGCCTATTCTATTAAACTAAAACTCAAAAAGAGCAATACCCCACCAGGTATTATCAATTTACTGATCTATATGCATTTCTCTAGCATTGTGACTGCATTAATTTGCCAGGTAGACATTTTAAACAAAAATTTGCTTTAGGTCCTGCCAGCATTTTTCTGGAATAGACACGAAATTGCATAGTAGAATAATTCTAGAATAATATAATCACTTAAAAGAATAATAAAGAACAATCAGCTCACATATTCCATGAATATAAACGACGCTACTGGGAGCAAAGTCAGCTCAGGCTCAGAGTAAGTCATCTGGAGAATCATGCTAAACGGTTTCTGCTTGAGCAACTCAACTATCATATTAGATTGAAACTTTCTCACCTAAAGGGGTCTGGAAAAATACAAAGGAAAAATGTGAAATTGTGATGATAAAGCCTTTTCAATCTACAAATTATGGCTCCTCTCCGGAGGGGGAGGTATTTCTGGTCGACACCGAAAAGGTGTTCTGACGGCACATAATTGGTGGTCTGTTAAGTACGAGACTGCAGCAAGCGGTACTACTCAACAGTATAAAGGAAAATGTGAAGGTCTTGGAAGTCGAGGGTTGTCGTAGCTCAGTGGTTAGAGCACTGGTGGCTAAAGCCAGTGGCCCTGGGTTGGAATCCCCGGCAACAACTAAGATTTTTTTCACATTTTTCCTTTGCTTTTTTCCAGACCCCTTTAGGTGAGAAAGTTTCAATCTTGTTTTTATGAAGGGAACTTGATAATTATCATATTGGATCACAATTGACAAAAAATGTAAACTATTACCAATTACGAATTTGAAGAGAAAGGTGCATCCACTGCTGAGCATATAATTCCCTAATCCACTTCTTACTCCAAATGTCTGGTTAGGTTTCTCATATTTGAACCTTTTTTCAGCTGCAGCAGAGCAGGTTTTCTCCCATTCATTGAACATTTTACAGGGGCATTCATGAATTTAACTCTATATAGCTACTGGAATCACTACAGTAGGACCTCAGTATAAAAGCAGCTGTTTTTCTCCCACAGGTCTCCATTGCTGGCATTTACTGAAGTCAAAAATTAAACTCAATGAACCTCAGTATAACGAACATTTCACTATAACGAACACCCTGTGGTCCCTAAGTGTTCTGTATACTGAGGTCCTACTGTATATCACTTATTTCTAATTGGAATAAGATAATTATAAGAAAATTTATGGAATAATAAAAAATTTTTAGAATTAAAAAGAAAGATTAATTCTAAAAGCTTCAAGCATAATTTAGAAGGCCCTAGTAGGCAGTGTGCAAGCACCCTTATGCTGCTCCAGTGCTTTCAGAATACAGCTTCACTTACAAGTCCTCTATCATTCAACTATTTTAGAAGGATGTTTATTGGAATGGGCATTTCAAAATTAAATGTGGCAGCAAGATAACTTGAAAAGCTTGCCAAGGGTACATTGGGATAGTTACAGGTGGTTTTGTGGTTACACTAAATGATTTAATGAACTGTGGCAGGGCAAGATGAAAAAACTGTAAACACACCATGCACTATATTATGGCATGATTACACTAAGGTGTTAACTGTATTTATTTTTTTAAATTCATCTTTCAAAATTAAAAGTATCATCAAAGAATTGCCAATACAAAGTTTAAAAGTTTATAAGGTCAAGCTGGAAATATTTGTAACAGTTTATAAGGTCATGCTAGAAAATATCTTAATAGCTATTTCGAAACTCAATGTTTAAACCACAAAAGAAATGTTTAGTTTCTAAATTGTTTCCATTTCTGTATTCGAGTTTGTTGGAAACAAATTCCACTGAAGAGAAATTCCACCAAAGAGCTCAAATCAGTCTTTTATTGATGCATGTGAGTACAACTTCTTTTGTTCTTCACTACAAAGTTTTCCATATCTGTTACTCCAGAGGAATCATTGAACCATCTAGGACTCTTATACCACCGTTATCATGTAATTTGCAAACCATCATAACATGTTTTCCTGATTCAACAAGATACAATGAATTCTCAAAGATGGAGCAACAAAGGTGTATACTAACTTTTACCAAGTGATGATCACTAGGATAGCCAGAGGTAAAATCAAGGCCATCAGAACTACCAGAGACGGAATCCTGAACAATTTTTTTTTGTATCATTGAATGGTATAGTATCCATGGTACTGCAGCAACCCATGATGAGTCACTTTTATCGTGATGCCTCAGACATACACTCGAGGAATCAGCAGCAATGATATCCAAGATAGATATTCATTTCTAAAGCCAATACATCCAGTGTCAGTGGCAATAGTTTCTGAAAATATTTTATTGTCTGCAATAATGGTTAATACTGTTGTCCTAAATTAGAATCACTGATTTTCCTTTAGGTGAGGTCCAGTTGATCAGTATGCTGCTTCGAAGTCACGACATTCGTTAAAGAATTGCCCAATGGTGTCCTTGCTCACCACTGACAATGACTCAGGAACTAACTTCCACAGCGTGGTGATTGTACCATTGTAGTGTGTACTGCTTGGACTGGGACCACACAAGTTCAATGGGATTGAGTTCGCAGTGAAACTTCGGCAAGTACACACAAATGTGCCCTCGACTGCGAACCTGTTCTTCCAAAATGGTAGTGCCATCTTGGAAGTTCTGCAATGAAAATACTATGATGTAAATATGACAATGGCTAAAGTAGCAAGAAAAAAGTAAAAAAGTTTCACAAACAGGTTTTTAGACATATTTTGTTTTCCCCTTGAGCACACTTAATGCAAGCCACCCTCCCTCCTTTCACTGACAAAAATCTTTTTTTTTGTCTCCCTCCTCATAACACAATAATAAAAAAAAATATATATATATAAAAATTCTAAGGAATTAGAAAAGATTTTATGTGTAGTATACACACTACAATATTTCTATGGTTTTTCACAATAGGTATTACTGTATCAAATAGGTACAACATGACTTGCTTGGAATGTCCGAAGTTCTTCCCTCATCTTCACTGCATTCATGCTAGATGTGTTCATGCCCCTCTCCTCTAGCGATGGTGAGCATGCTTCTGGTTGTACCCACTGACTTGGTTGCCTGCTTGGGACAATGGATTTCATAATGGGAAAGGTAGTTTACTATAGTGATGGGTGAGTGAGCACTGCTTCCAAGGCCGGGACATCTGGAAGTACTCCATGTGCTCCTATAAATTAGTTGTTAATTAAGAGCATGTACAAAACATAATCACAATTAATTTGCCTTCGAAATCCTTTCCCACTATTTAGTTGTGCAGTTTGCCCACTGCCAGAGAAGTCCCCTTGAGGTGTTCAAGTCAATCTTTTTTTATCTACAATAGAGGTATTACATGATCAAAAATTATTTATCATTGTGTAGTACACTTTATTACCACACATAGAAAAGGTAGTGGGTCACTAAAAATGCATGTTGTTCATTTGGAAAGTGAACAGACGTATTTCTCAGCTTTTGACTTGCGAAATTAAAATAGGAAAATCGTAGCTGAAGCCATTGCAGGAGACTGACACTATATTTGTTAAACAATAATAATTTATGATTAAAATAAGTGCAATACCAGGGAAGTGAGTGATGCTAGTGGCATCGCTGACCTCAGCAGTAGCCAAAGTTACCCACTGAAGGAACTGTGGCAGGACTGACGAAAGTGGCTGCTCTTTTCTGAGTACAGCCTGAGAAATCCCAGTGATTCTCGTCACTATTATAGATATATGTAGGTCGACGATACAATGTGTACTGATACAATAATTTCTTGTAATTACCAGGTGCAGGGATGTTGACCAGAATGGCAAAAGTGGGTTGCTGCAGTAGAAATGGGACAAGCCACAAATTTCACTCTTATGTCTGTGATATAGCAGGCAAGTGTCCCACTGGTCAGAGGAATTACTCAGTCAGCTCAACGTCAACAGCAGATGAGACTTCTGCCTGAAGTCAGAGCTGCGCCTACTGTAAACACATTCTCAACAATATTGGTTTTTTCTCATGAACTTTTAAAAAAATTGATATTTTGGTCAATTAATTTTTTATTTAATTCCCAAGCAGCTACTAAAATATCAGCTTGGGGTGTGGGGAGCCCCTAGAGAGTTTTCCAGCCAACTTCACACCTGGAATTGCCAGTCCTAGTACAAACTACTTCAGTGAAGATATCTAGCAAGGAATAAATCACTTATTACACTTGTCAGGGTGATATGGCTAGATATTTCACTTATAAATTAGCCTACTCGTAAAATATTTTGCGACTGCTATATTGTAGTGTTGTTTTAGTTAGCTAATTAAAACTAAAAACAAAAATCCCTTAGTTTTGGAGTATTATACTTTTGGCAAGAAGAACTAGAACTAAGCTGTAAAGCATTTGAAGAAACAACAACAACAACAACAATAACAACTAAAACTAAACCCATTAAAATCAAAACTAGTCACCACCTTCAGATGTTCCACTTCCAGGGCCGGCATCTACAGTGCCTTCTCCAGTAGAATGGAGCTCTGTGGGCGCGGACTCACCCTCACATAATGAGTATGCAACAAGTCAGTACGCTTGTCACGGTAGACTAGTGCCAGACCATGGAAGCCTTCAACAGTATTTGTCGTCAGCCTGCCATGATCTGTCGTGTAATCCTGTGGAAAACCAACTTCTCCATAAGCTGGGAAAACCCAGCCACTAGGGATCTGGGCGTTAAGTGTTCTTTTTTATGCATAGGGACTTCCATCTGGATTCACCTAGTATATCAGCAATAATAATTTGTTTTAAGGGTGGCCGCACACTGCCCACACATTTTTTTGCTTCGTGGTTGCTATGTATGCTTACTGCTACTGTTATTCTTGTAGGGCCTACTCTACAATAGCACAAGGACTAAGTACCTCCTGAAGATACTGCTCACCAATTTTGGAGGGAATTGCTCATTGGAATGAGAATGAATATGAAAAAGCCATTATTGGATGGTATTCAATTAGAAATGGCTTAACTTGGATCCAAAACAAGTTATGACATGACCAAAGTGATGTATCTTTGTTCATGAATATATTTATGAGCATATCGAAAGTTCCCTAGTGGTAACAATTAATGGTAAATGTTTCCTATAGGTGAAACTTGGTGTTGCACCCTTAAATATTTTATACATGTATATTGCATTTTTTTTAAACCTTAGGATGGTAGTAATAAGGAGATCCACGTTTATCATGGCAGTAGCGGCTGACAAAGTCATTGAGACCCTCCGTGAAAGCTTCTAATGGGCTGTCAGCCTCCTGAACAGTTTCAGAGCCGATAAAGTGCTGTCTTGCAAGAATTCAGCATAGCATCTGCCATCCTCTTGCACAGAAACTGGTCTGCCAGGCACTACATACCATTGAGTACGAAGTAATTGTATATTATTTCTTTAGTCTATATGTTACCTCACACTTGTTCTTTTTTTTCTTCTTCCAGTACCTTGTGGGAATTCTTCGTGCTACGATTACTACAGTAAGTAATCATACCTTCTGGGAAATACCTGCAGAAGGTGGCATTGGTTGTAGAATCTTTGTCACAGATGAGCTCCTTGACACTTACCCAGAAGTTTATCGAGCATGTACGCTTCAACACCACTCCTCCAACCTCTTCACAACCTGACCCTGACTGGGTACTCTAATATGCAGGGAACTCTAGCAAGCCTACTACTTGCTAATAGTCAGCGTGTAAGTTACCTGTTATCGAAAAAGACAAGATGCGGTAATACTGCTGCCATGAGCATAAGAAATCATGAATTTTCATGTGTTTTGAACACAGAAGGCGTATGCTGCCGGTGGACACGATTTCCGAAAGGCCATCCATCATTTCGCTCGGGAATAACACCTGGTTGACAGCAGTGACCAACTCTTCTAAAATTGACAAGTTACATTCAGCGTCCTATACAAAAGAGGTTAAGTTAAATATGGTGACTCTTCTCTTTTCCCGCCATGTTTTAATCCTTTTTTTTTTGTTTACACAGCACTAACCGAGCTTGATAACTTTGTTTTGGCATTTTACAGTTACTAAAATTATTATTACTACTACTAGTGGTGTGCTTGAGCACAAATGGCGAGCGAGCCTGTGCACAAACGAAACACTTCAAAAGAATTTATCTGTCCATTTCTAAAAGTACAAGTACGCCCACACTTTAGCTAACAAATACAGAAATACTTTCTTACCTCAATTTCCCCAGCACTGGTATTATCTGAGCATTCTGGCTATCTGAGTTACTAGTAGCTTTTGACAACAAGCGCTCAAAGCTTATAAACGACTGAGTTTTTGAAATTATGTCTGGTAAAGGGTCTCAGTAACCTTTCGCTATAACATTTTGCAACTTGAAAACAAAACAAAACAAGTTCTAAAGAAGTACTGCACAGTGTTGTATCAAACAGTAAGTTTTCAAGACCTAAGTGTGTTGTGTGGCATTTAGAAACAACCCAGTAAAATGGGGTAAACAATTGAATTTTTTTAATGATACGGACCGCTAAAACCAAAAGATTCCATTTAGTGGAAGTATATGCAGGAAGGGGTAGATCACAAAGCAAACACAAAAATGCGAGGGTCAAAGTACAAAATGACATACGTACATCCACATATATTATATATAAACAAACGAATATCCCCGATTTTCAATTGTGTTACCCCTGAGAGTATCTCACTAACTTTGCTCGCTAATTATTTACTATTACTAGTGGTGTGCTTGAGCACAAATGGCGAGCGAGCCTTAAACTACACTATTGTTAAATTTGATTTTAACAACTAACACTCAAGCTATTAAAATAAAGTCGAGTTTTTAAATTACGTATGAGGTAAAGGGGTTTCAATGTCATAGTAACCGCTCCCGCAACAGTTTGAATTGAAAAAGAAGCAACAAAATCAAATCACGTTATTTAAAAATTTTCTTTGTGATATTCTTAATAGTAGTTGTAACGCACAGCTGTTACGTTCATAGCTAACCACGGACATTTAGTCACACCCCCCAAAATAATTTCCTGGCTCAAATTTCCTTAACAACCACGGTAGCAACCAATAAACTATGGAATGCTATCCCATTTGAATGAGTTACGTAAGGCAGCAACTCACGTGAATGAGGGGAATCACCAAAGTGAAGTTCACTTGAGCGGTTAAAAAAAAAAGCTAAGAATTCTGAAGTGCCGCGGCGGTGCTAAGTTGTCTGCCACTGAACTAGTTGATTTGTTCACTGGAGATCTATGGAAGTGCTTAATTGGTTTGGGTGAGTTAACTATGGGAGTATTTCTTGGCTATTAAAATATATTCCAAGACGCTACTATTTTTTTAGAGCGAAAAAACAACAGATACATCGAGACCGCGAGGAACAAGCAATCATTGCATACACACAGAATATGTCAAATTAAAGATCAGAATCACTGTCACTGCTACTGGTGGTGTCTTCTGAAGAATCAGACTGTAGTTTTCTCTTCTTTGGAGCAGGTCTGAGGCAGGTTAGTGATGGGTCTGACTCCAGAATATGTTCTTTCATGATGTATTTCAACCTGTCTACTGAATCTGGTATTCCTTGGTGGATCCCTTCTAGTTTCATTATATGGGCATGCTCTCCCATCAGCCCAGAACCAAGTCGCCACCGTTTAACCCAGGGGATGACATGATCCTCAAGAATGTGCATTTTGGGGAGCACTGTAGCGCGAGGAAAATTCTTTCTGTAAAACTTCATAAACTTGAGGATGTTTGTCTCTGATAGGACATAAAGGATATAGAGTAAGTGTATCAAACCAAAACATAACTATTTGATATAATTACCAAGCTTATCTATGTCCTTATCCGACATGTAGCGAGAGGAATTATACCATCGATGACACTTGCCAAAAAGAGTGAATGCAGCGGCAAACTTTGTTGCGACCTGGTTGGCTCCTTCTTGTATTGGTGGATAGGACGAAGCAACTTGTCGCAAACTACTGGTCACGAAGGTAATGCTCTTAGACTAGAGTCATCAATCAAAATGAGTCAAGGTGGGTATCAAATTAGTACATGTCTACCTTGAGTAATTTATGAACGTGATTGCCAATGAAGGTACCTCCTTGATAGGCCTGTCGCTTCACCCTCAGTGCCTGGAGGCTCTTGTCTAGTGAGCTGTAGATTGTGCCGTTGGAGAAGTCGAACTTCTTCAAGGTGTGTTCAAAGTCAGAGATTTCTGTAGCCTGTTTTATGAGAGCATTACCAGATGTGTGTATAATATTAGGTACCTTGTCACTGATGAACTGTTGAGTATTGCCCAAATCCTCCTTCAAACTGCCACAAATGTCACCGGCACCATCCATAGTGAGAGTGTAAAAGGTAATCATTTCCTTTATTACTTCGGCGTACTTGCGTTGAGTTTCCAACTCAACTCGCATGCCACTCAACTTATTGAAGGCTGAGGAATTATCGCCGTTGTCAACAGTGACCATGGCAAGGTTGAAGTCAAGCTCAGAGCAGGCCTCTTCCAACAAGGTCCAAAGACGATTAAAAATGCCAAGAGAGACATGAAGGCCAGGTATGCAGACCTGTTTTAGTTATCAATATTTTAAGAATGATTTGTTTAGTTAATTCTTACATTGTCTAGAGGAATGTCAAAGATTGCCTCTCCAATGACGTTGTTATAATTCTTTGCTTGTTTCAGATTCCCATGGCCTTGTGAGGTGAATCTACTATGGTCAGCCTGAAGTGACTCCAACGATCGTGCAGGGAATGATCCTCTCTGAGCAAGTGGTTCAGCCAACTTAGAGCTCGGTATCAGACACCACAAGCAATTGTGTCGACCTAAAGGTGAGCCGTTTGCAGAAAGGAGTATATATATATATATATATAATTATTTATACATAAATTTATTGAATTTTGGTCATTTATTTTTATAGAACATACCACTAGCACCACTGAGACCGTACATCCTGCAGAGGTACTCGTAGTCACCAGACAAAAACATTCTGACAGTACAATTCCTAAAAACAGGTACGTTTTCTGTAATTATACAACTAATTGATGGGTTGGTTGGATTTTTGTACTTGATTTGCATCCCCTGAGCTTCTATGACATGTTCCCTGTACATGTCCAGGGCCGTGTGGAGATTTGTGACAGTATCTCCAGCCTTAAAAACCGAGAGTAGAGCCGTCCCTTTCATGGAATTCGGGTGGGAAGTGTTGACCAGCTGAAGGTTCAGCTTAAAACTTCCACGTCCCTTGTCACCACCTAGCTTGACCCAAATCTCATTAGAAGGTATGGCACCATCGTGCCATGTCAAACCAGCACTAGATCTTAAAGAAAAATACATTTTTGTGACAATTATAGTTTCAACATGGAAATCTAATCACATTTGAGGTTAACGTTATGGAAATGGACCTTATTAGCAAATTAGTAAGTAATATTTCTTTCTATAAGTACCAAGTATAGTACCTATCGTGTTTGTCCACTATTTCCGCTATAGCAGCAATGAGGTTGGGACAATACACGAAGGGAACTTCCCGTACTACTTCGTCCTTGTTCTGCTCACAGAAGCTAAAGGCACCTCGTTCTGCTATCAAGTTCTCCCCTACAATTTCCTTCACTATCTTCCTCTGCTGGCGCTCACTGGCTATGGAGACGTTGAAAGATTTAAACCATCTACGAATATAGATCTGGTAAGTTAAGTGTGTACTTAACACTTGCATTACCTTCTCAGTACCCGTAATTTATTCCAGGGCATAGCCAGGTCTGCTTTCATGGCCAGAGCGTCCTTAACTGGCACTGTGATTGGCAACTGTGCTTGCTGAAGAAGACTCTGTCTCTCCACTCTGGATAATGCCTGGATTTCAGCGCCAATCTGTGAAGTGCTGTCACCACCGCTGGCTATTTCCCGTACTGTGCTCAGCGTTTTTGTTCGTCTATGAACAGTCTTGGTGCAGGCATCCCTGGTTTCAACTCTGCCAGCTGGGACTTGCACCAAGGTAATAGGCTTCAGTTCAAATATACAATATTCACAGCTAATTATAACTTAGACGCAGTAAACATACCTGGCCACGGCTTCCTATTCGTATCACAGGAAGAGATGAGGAGGAACCTTCTTGTTGGGTCATAAGGCGCTTCACAAGAGAATGTGCTGCCTTAACTTCTACTGGGGTTGCAGGAGATGAAGAAGGTTTAGCCAACACGTCCTTCAAGGTAATCTTAGATGGGGAGTTGAGATTTTCTCTAAAATTACTGCAGTTGCTCTCGCAATGCTGACTATAATCTTGTAGCCTCACTGCACCACCACATCCCTTTATGCACTTCACCAAAAGGTCATTCATCAATGACATGAAGAGAGATGAAGGAGGATGAATTGTTAGACTACTGAGTGTGTGATCGCTACAGAGAGGGCATTTCAGCGAGCATGAGGCTTGAATAACTTGGCAGCAGCAACTTGAACACACTGTGTGGTCGCAAGAGAGCTCTACTGGCCAGAATGCTACCTTGAGGCAGAGTGGACAGAGCAGCTTGTTCAACATAGGTGAGGAAAGAAACTGCAGGTCGTCATACTGTAGTGGACTTGTTGGAGCTATAGACCAAATGTAATCTATTACAGCTCTTGGTGTCTCCCCTGCAGGTCTTCCTCTACATTTCGTTGCCTTCAAATTGCGCCCACCACCCTTTGCCACTTGTTGAAAGTGTAAGCAGACCTGTCAATCATTTAAAATTGTGATATCATATTTATCTGTTCATTCCAGATTGTTCATTTAACCCTCCCCCTCTCCTCCTAGATTTGGGAAGCACAGAATGATCAGAGGAAGGGATGATGTTAGCAAGAAGATTTTAACAGGTTATTATTATTATTTAATTACTATGAATTTGAAGTAGCTGCTGGTGACCTTTTGCTTGATTAATGGGCTTAGCCACAATATTCAGAGTTTATTTCCCCCATTTGGTGGTGGGAATAACAGAGCTCGAAATAACTGTCGGCCACCGGTCACTTTCCGTGCATTTCAATACAATGGCCACACAAACAACCTTACAGTTGGCCCTAGTGACCGGCCAACCTAAAACAAACTGCTGCATATCTATATATACCTTAACTAAAACCTTACACTCCTATCCCAGCTTACCTCATTCCCCAAAAAGCTAGCACGCACTCCGCTTATCACAATAACAAACAAGAAGTAAACAAATTACGGTTTCACTTTTTTGCATCGTCAGCATAGTGCACGTGAGGTGGAGTGATCTTACATAATTTGATAATTGTTCGCGCCCTGAGCTCAGCTAGGTGTGAATATTTTTAACTTGAAACTCTCCTGCTTGGGTGTCCTATTAGCAACATGAAACGGAGATATTCTGCGCTCACTTCTTCAAACGAGGAAGAAAGCGAAACTACCAGTAAAAAGCGGTGTGTCAGCTATACTACTTTCTGTCGGTGGAAAAAAGAATTTGACAAGGAGTGCAAAACGATGTCTTGGCTGGAGTGTGACACTACCTGTTCTGGAACAAGAAAGAATGTTGTTAAACTGAGATGCAAGGTGTGTAAGAAATTTGAGGATAAAATAGTGGGTCGCAGAAATTACAGTGACAAGTGGCTCAAAGGGGCTGATTCTGTTAGAACAAGTAACATAAAAGATCATAGCCAAAGTGATCAGCATGAGCATGCAATGTTACTGTTGCGTAAAGAGCAGGCAATAGCGTCCGGTCTGGGTCCTAGTTCATATGCACCAATAGTTAAAATGTTATGTGAACTGTCTGAAGATACCAAACAGATGCTTAGAATAAAATTTGATATTGCGTATTTTGTGGCAACTCAACGACTGGCATTTATAAAGTATCCTGCCCTATGTGACTTGGAATCTAAACATGGAGTGAACTTAGGAACATCATATAGAATGAAAATGCAGGAAAGACTTTTTGTCACTTCATTGCTCACTCTAAGCGGGAAACTTTACGAGAAAATTTATCCCAGGCCAAGTTTTTTTTGTTCTTATGGATGGAACTACAGACAAGGGTAACATTGATGACGAACTTTTTTTAGTTGTTTGGTGCAATGTTGAGGGTGTAGATGAAAAAATTCACACTGAAATGAATTTTATGGCTGTAGCTAGACCACATAGTGTGACTGGACAGGGTCTGTTTGACTGTTTTCAAAGCACTTTAAATAGTATAGGGATATCAGAAGTAACTATTGATCAATGCAAATTTCTTATCGGAGTGGGTACAGATGGTGCATCGAGTAATATCGCTGCTGGTGGCCTCAGGGGTATTGTAGAACAGAAACTTCCTTGGGTTTATTGGAATTGGTGTTTTGCTCATCGAATTGAACTGGCTATAAAAGATGCTTTACGCTCTACTTCATTTGATCTAATTGATGACATGATCCTTAGGCTTTATTACATTTATGAGAAGTCACCAAAAAAATGTCGGCAACTTTTAGAAATAGTGCATGACCTTAAGCAGTGCATAACATTTGATGATGGTGGGATAAAGCCTGTGAGAGCCAGTGGATCCAGATGGATAACACACAAACTCAGTGCTATGAAACGTGTGATTTTTAAGTTTGGTGTTTACATCAGTCACTTAGTAGCTTTGTCAAGTGATCAGTCAGTGAAGGCTCCTGACCGTGCCAAACTTCATGGCTACTGTAACAAGTGGTTGTATTCTAAATATCTTTTAGGTTGTGCATTTTACTGTGATCTTGCACCATGTGCAATTTTTTTCCAAAACAATGCAACTAGATCACTCGGATGTTTTAGGTGCTATGCTTGCTTTAATTCACACACTAAATGATGTCAAAAAACTTGGATCTAAGCCTTTGGATCAATGGCCTACATATGCAATGGTTCTCAAGAATATTAACAGCACTGGTACTGAAGACATGTATCAATGCCAGGCATTAAAAAAGTTAAATGAAGCTAAGGATCATTTCACTGCAGAACATGCGCAACTTTGCTCTCTTGTCACTACATGCTTGAAATCAAGGTTAGAATGGTCAAGTCTTGAAGTCACACGTGACATCGTATCAGTACTAGCAACTCAAGGCTGGGAAAAGATTTTGCAAGAGGAAAGTGAATTGTCTTGTGAGTCAGAGCACAAAAATCCTGCAGAGATGGCAGTGGATAGATTAGGAGTTAGATTTAAAGTTCCATTAGAGGAAGCTGGAGTAGAAATTAAAGAGCTACCAAAAGAAATGCGTGAAATAATGACGTATGCCTCCCAGTTTATCTCTCTCTCCACAATGAGCTACCAAGCTGTTTGGTGGAGATTATTTCATGCTCCGGATTCAAGTAGTAGTTGGTCCAATATTTTGACATTGGCACAGTTGCTGTTCTCACTTCCCATTTCCAATGGGAAGCTTGAGCGAGTGTTTTCTACGTTGAAAACAATCAAGTGTGATAAGCGATCTTGTCTTGGTAATGAGGCCCTTGATGATCTGCTCATGCTGAACACTGATGCTATTCCACTCAGTCAGTTCAACCCAGACAGAAGCATTGATCTGTGGTGGAAGCACACCACTGGACGTCCGAATCAGTCACAGCGGAAGGACTATGCACCACGAAGGCGCACATCATCTGCTGATCACAGTAATTCGCCGGACTATACTGCAAACAATGAACAGCAACAGACAGAAGAAACTGATTCTTCTGAAAGATTTTTAATGAATGACTGGGACACTTGGCTCACCTAACTAATAACGATATCTCTCTACTTTTCCAATCTTTATTGATAACAATTTATTGTCACATTGATTCCCCTTTCTTTCTTATTATTAAAAAATTCAACCTCTTTAGTCACATTCCTTTGTTGTTTTTTATTAAAAATTTCATGCAGTAAATTAATTGTAATTACAACAAAACAGAAATTATTGAGAAAGGCAAGGTAGTAACTTGGTGTAACACTCATGTTTACCTGCATACATATATATACGTATAGATTATTAATAACAAGATACAAGTAATGTAAATGATGGCCATTCAAATTTGCATTATGGCCAATCAAAATGATGTTTGCTAGGCCATAATGACCAATCAATTTCTATGCCTTATTTCGACCACTGGAATAAGGGAATTTTTGGAGGGACTAGGGAGGGATTTGGTAGTAACCCAGACAATGTGTGGTGAAGGTATCCTATAACTTGATAATCTCTTCTTTTTTCTTCTTTTTTTCTTTTAATTCATTTTTTTTCCAAACCATTATTATAATACTGTAATTTCTACTTACAGTGCAGTCCTCCTGCTGGTGTGGTGACCACTCCATTGCAGAGATGGAAGGAAAAGGAACTCCATCATTTGCAGCACGCTGGGCTCGATTAAGTCTGGAATGGCAGGGATTGCAGTACAACTGGGGGAAGATGTTACTGTCATTAGTGGATATATTCTGGACTCCAGTATAGCCAACAAGATCTGCTACATGTTCTTTGCAGGAATATACTGGCTGTTGTCTCCCCTTGGCTTTGTTAAGCCTGTTCCCACATATTCTACAATGTTTTTGTAGCTGTTCCTGGTGATAATCCATGAAACTAGACATTTTTAAATGTCATTTTTTGTGAACACAAAAATAAGTAGCATTTTCTAATGTTGATGTTTCTATAATTACATGTTTAAGCTACCTGCTCACCTCTACTTTGATGTCTGAAGCACTTCCTGCTGCTAAGTAAACAGCCACAAACTTGCGGCTATCTTATCAAAGGGAATCCACGAGGTTGACCTTTGTGGTAAAGGGTACCGCTCAGTAGCTTATGTAACCCGTTTGAATTGCGTGGTTGATTTGGAATGAATCTTTAAAGGTCAATATTGGTTTAGCATTCAATAGAAAGTACCAAACTTGGTACTGGTATGAAATAACACGAATGATAAACAGATAATTTTGGTGGACTTCTGGTAAGAAATATGAATATATTCATGAGTATACCGGAAGTTCCCTACGTGGTAACAATTAACCGTAACTTTTTCTATGAACGTAACAGCTGTGAACGCACAATACTTTCACACAACTGAACATACCTACGCAAGACTTACCTTCGTGGTTCGTCTAGTGGACAATGCATAATTAGTTTCATAGTCGTGACTTCACCATTTTCATGTGCTGAACGTTTTTTTGTGATTCTACAAAATTCTTACCTCCCAGCCCCTAGCAAAGATCCTGTATGAATCCCTGTGGTTCAAGAAAGGCTTTCAAAGACAATAAAAGTAATGCGTTTTTGTTGAAATTATTAAAAACTGACCCGGCTATATTTGAGAAACACAAAACCAATTTGGTATGGCCTAAATATTATTTGAATGAACATTACCAATATAGTTTTGTAGGAAGTAAATATAGACCATTTAAAAGAAGTGGCTGTATTGCACCCCTTCTTAAAAGAGCTCCCCCCCCCCCCTTAAATATTTTAGATCCACCCCTGAACCTCACTTACAGAAGAGTCATGAAGAATTCTTGATACTAAATAAGTAGGCTTCAAAAGAATAGCGCACTTGCTCTACAACACAAATTATGAACTTGATAAAATGTAGCTACCAAGTTACAACATTGGCAACATGGTAAGCCTATTCACACTAAACCTTAGGTACTTCCTCTCAAATTTTAGCTGTACTCGTCGTCCAATGACAGACTACCCACGAACTAACGCCACAAACCTTAGAGAGAGAAGAACGTGCCGAATACACGCTCCAAAACGACGACACCACACTGGCGCTGTTTATATAGCGTCCACACTTTTACACTCAGCGCCAGCGACCCACGTGTACGTCAGCTCTTTGCAGGCTCTGACTACCCTTTACCTCCCAACCTCGTTATGCTATCTTGGGTCGAAATACGTGTAAACTTGACCAATTAGAGCGGGACAGTTCTCCGTCCAAATGAACCGCAATGCTATAGAACTAATAAAAGTAAGAAAGTACTAATAGTAATTTGTTTATTCAAGGAATGGTAGATTCTGAAGGGCTTGTGAAAGTGCAGGATTTAGAAGGCCAGGGTCGTAGGAAGTTAATTTTGATTGGTCAGGCCATAAATGTGTATATATTCTAGTCTGCTTTGTTTAAGGTTTACTATTTAATCACCTTTGAACCAGCAATGGGGAGGAGGAGAATATAAATATTACTTCACTGCATCAGCTACTGCTAGGTTTACAGCATATCAGTTATTATTGCTAATATCACATAGCCAGATCCTTTACTAGCTACACTGGGGAGGGAGGGGAGGAAAGGGTCTGGAACACTGCCATTGACTCAGTGGTTTTAGTTCCACCCAAAAGTAAAGGAGAAGCGAAAACTTTTATTCAGCAAAATGAATCAATGCTGTGTTTGCAATCAAAATGTATTTGTTTCTTCTTTAGACATGAGTGACCCAAATGGCCAAAGATTTGTGCACAGCATCTAACACAGTCTTGTTAAAGGTACTCATCACTGTCCACGCACTAATAAGGAGTGGTTGCCGTTGTGCTACTGCTAATGCTATTCATAGTGCTAACCTAATTACCTCCACCAACTTTCGGGTGGAGCTAGAACCGCTGAGTCAATGGCAGTGTTCCAGACCCTTTCGTTCCCCCGTGTAGCGGGTACTTTGTGCTATTTCTATTTCAATCGCCTTACTAGTGCTACTAATCCCAAATAGCACAGTTACCGTGCTACTCTCATACGTATACTACTATTAAAAATGACTCGGCTATGGTACTACAGTAGGTATTTTTGTATGAAGGTTTGAATAACGATGACCATCATTTTGGCGAGCATATTGGTAAAATGTAGTTGTATCACTCTGCGTGTGGCGGTAGGAAAGAGCTTTATTCCAGTGTGTGAGTACCGAGGGTTTATTGTTGTTTTTGGATTTTTGTCTTTTATTGTTGGTTTTTTGTTGTTGAGTATGGCCAAGTGCACACATACACACACACACATAGTTTCGCAAAGCCAACCAATTGTAGAGAATGATAACAATGAATGAAAATAACTTATGCTACTGAATTCTTACTTTGCAATACGTCAAGCGCCACTGTATGGCGGGTTACTTGCTAATTAATTATTATTGGAGCTAAGTGTGATGGTAACATTTTGAAACTGTTTGAAGTAGCCTATTAATTGAATTACAAGTTATGGTGAAGTGGTGTGGTCAAGTCAGGTGATATCTGTGCATAGGTTGCTGCTGGTGGTGGTTAGTTCACACTGTGCAGTAGGAGCAATATGCCAGGAATAAAGTGGCTCAGGATGAAAGTGTTGGTGAGTTATCCAACACACACACACACACACACACCACATTGTGTGTGTGTGTTCCCTCTTTCTAACTAAGACCCAGCTGTACTGTATATAATAGACTCCCTCTTTTCGGCACACACATATACACACCAATTTTGTTTGTTGGTTTGTTTTTGATTTCTAAAAAGTGAGGGAACAAAAGTAAAGTTTTTTTTGTATGTGTGTATGTGTTGTTGTTGTTGTTTTTTGTTTTGTTTTGTGTGTGTGTGTGGGAGAAGGGGGAGGGGGAGGGGGTGGGGGTGAAATAGAGGTTTTATGTAAAAGTGTCTCTGCCACAAGTGACAGACTAAATCAATCACAGTATGTGATTATTGCTTGAGACAAGTAGTGACACATGATGGATGGATGTTATTTTAGCAAGTTATTGCATGTACATACATATCTGGGTTTATTTCGGATTTTTTCAGGGGGGAGGGGCAAAGGGGCGTGGTCATGACTTGAAGGGGGCAGTTACATATTATGGAGATCATAATTTATACAGTGTAATGTCAGGTATTTGACAAAGTGAAGACAGCATGCATGTGCGAAAGGGTTATAGTATTGGTCCTGTCTGTTTGTCTGCCTGTCTGTCACGCTCTGATTTTGGAGATTACTGACATACAACCATTGATTTAGGTCTGAACTTACTCAGAACGACAATTTAAACCTTTTATAGTGCTACTTTTAAATATTTTTGGCTGATTTTTGAGACAACACGAAGCTATCAGCTTCACATGGTACTAGCTTTTGTGGCTAAAGCCCCCTTTCGTCACAATTAATGATGACATTAAACATTGTACTGGTGTTTATGGTGTGGCTTTGCCCTAGGTAACACAAATCCAAGTAAGAATTTTAACTACACAAGTTAAAAATGAAATGGTCTGTCTTCCAGTGGCAGCTATATTTAAGTTTATATGTGGCTTCAAGGAGCACTATAGTTGAAGTGACAGGGACCATCTTGTCAGTCCACACTCTTGTGATGGTGACCTATCAGTCTGCACGATCACTCTGATTGTATTCCTCCATGCAGAACTTGTTGTTATGACTTCTATGATGAACTCTGCAGTCTACCACCCATTTTCTAAACAAGTTGTATTATGAGTGTGGTGAAACAAACCACATAATTACAGACAGTTTTATATCACACATTGTTATGTAGAGCTGGACCAAATATCCAAAGCTGCTGTCTGGATATTCTGGCCAGACTATGATTGATAACCAGCAATTGCTCCATAGCCAAGTTTTTCTTTAAGAATTCTGACCTTACAATGCACTATGTGAACTACTTGAATTGAAAGAAGATAATTATGGAAGTTCCTATTGTCACAATTCTTCTCTTGATGTGTGGGCGGACCTAATCTTTGGACGTGTTTTCAGTAACCCAAAGTGTGTTGCCTTCAACAGTATTGACTAAATATGTACTAAAAGACTATTCAAGATTGATACTTAAAGCCATCTGCACTGTGGTGCCTAGTATCCTTTGATAGTTCGATAAGGTTAACTGCCACAAGTTCCACTGACAGGCCTTGCTAGTATCCCACAGTTGGTCGATTAATAATGGTTAAAGTTATATTAAAAGACATGCAGTAACACAAACAGGCTCAGTTGGTCAAATGGACAAAGAATCTACAGTGCTCAGTGACTATATAGGAGTAGGTAGATGAGGGGTAGAGGGGGGCCCCCACCTTTACATAAGGACAGTGAACAATGAGGTAATCCCAGCAGTATCAATTACTACTACAATGTGGCATGACTATGAATATAATTAGTGTGTGAGTTTGTAAATGCTGGGTTGGCCTATTCCAGCCCCACATCTCCCCCTGCAAGCTCAGCCCCACCCCTGAATGGGCTGAGCTTCTCTAAAAGAGGGGCCGAGACGTTCATAACTTCAAACGTGTTGTCCGATCCATCTTCATCTTCTCCCTCAGAGTCATTGTAGTCATCCCATGATTGGCGAGATAAACCATCTGCGTCAAGGTTCTCTTTTCCCGGCTTGTACAGCACAGTGAACTTGTATGGTTGGAGTGACAATGCAAACCCACGGAGTCTCTTATTAAGTTTTGGTGACGTCATGTGAAGACACACAGCTTTGTGGTCAGTAAAGATACAGAATTCTTGTCCATACAAATAGTGGCTCCAATGACGAACTGCTTCCAGTAACCCCAATGCCTCCAACTCCGTTGCCGAATATCTTGATTCTGCTCCTCTCAATTGTCTGGAATAAAATGCTGCTGTTATATCTTGTCCCTCACGTCTCACTAGTAGGGTGGTTCCGAGTCCTCTGTGGCTGGCATCGATGTGAACAACAAAATCGTCAGCCTCTGCCGGTACACATAAAACAACATTATTGCACAAAGAATTACATAAATACCTGAAAGCTTCCTCCATGGGTTTTGTCCAGCAGACCAGCCTTGGAGACCTTGGGGAGGTTGACGGAGTGAGGTATGATGAGTGCTTGGCAAAATCTTTGATGAAATTGCGATAAAAACTCTACAGTTCCTAAAAAGGCTCTTAAACCTTAATAGTTTTGGGTTTTCTGTAGTTTTTCAATGCCATAATTCTATCTGAGGAACTGCCACTCTCCCATTCCCAATGAGGTGACCAAGATAAACCAAATATTTCCTAGCCCAGCTACATTTCTCAGGTCTAGCTGTTAAGCCTGCCTTTCTAAGAGCTATGAGTACTTTCCTCACATCAGATAAGTGCTGGCTAGGATCTTCTGAATAAACTAGTATGTCATCAATATATGTGTGACAGCAATCCATGCATTCCTTAAGTGCTAACTCCATGGTGGCCTGAAAATGGGCTGGAGCATTTTTTAGTCCAAAAGGTAAACGCTTAAAATGATATTTTCCATATGGGCTCAAAATGTTGTAACATCTCTGCTTGTTTCATCCACTACCAGCTGGTAAAATCCTTTGGCCAAATCAATCTTGGAGAGAACCTTTGCATTACCTGCTCTCTCCAATATATCTTCTAACTGTGGCAGTAAGTATGGAACAGACTGTGTGACCTTACGGAAGTCAACACATAAACGAATCTTTCCATTGGGTTTGACAATGGGGACTAGTGGGCTTGCCCATGGGGCAGAGCTTTCTTCAATGATACCTTCCTGTAACAATGTTTTTATTTCTTCCTGCACCCCATCCTTTACCTTATTAGGGATTCTGTAGGGGTTCTAGGCTATTGGCGTAACGTCTTCCATTACTTCAATGTTCACTTTAGCTAGTCCACAGTTTCCTGGTTTCCCTGACAACACATCATTGAATTCCCTCAACAAGTTTCCTAAATCACCCTCATTAACTTCTGCACATTTAGTGTCTCCTAACACAACACCACTCTCAAATAAGTCACCTTCCTCTGCATAAACTGTAACTTTCCCCACAAACTCTTCCCTTTCAACATACAGTTTTGCATTGTTCACGTGAATCACTTTAGTTCTCAGCTTTTCTCCTTCTTCTCCGACTTTGTACTCATATGGACCCTCCCAAGAGTCCTGTAACTTTGCTATCATACTTGATATCAAAATTCTATTCCCTACTTCAAAAGTTCTCACTATTTTCCCTCTGTTGTAAGCTTCTTCTCTTTTCTCTCTCTCTTTCAAACCAATATCAGTTGCTGAATGCCAAAGCATTTCCAATTGTTCCCGCAAACTGTCCACCCACTCACCTAATTCCATGCCCCCACAATTATCATCTACCCATCCATCATATAACAGGTCCAAGGGTGTTCGAATGTTATGACCCAAGACCAACTCAGCTGGTGAAAACCCTGTATCTCTGTTCGGGATAACTGCACAGCCAAGGGTAAGAAGGATTCCCAGTCTAACCCTCTTGTGTTGGCCTTACTTAAGAGAGACTCAAGAGTACCATGTAATCTCTCAATACACCCATTAGTTTGAAGGTGGTATGGGGTTGTTAGTTCAATGTGGTAAATCTCAGCAAGTGCTTTCATGACTTTCCCCGTAAATTGAGTACCCTGATCAGTAAGGATTTTCAATGGTAAGCCCCACTTAGCAAAATTTCTACTAATGCTTCTGCAACTTTTTCAGCTGTAATTCCTTTTAAGGGAACAACTTCAGGCCATCGTGAGGCTAAACAGAGGACATATGTTAAAAGAAACCATGAACCCTTTTTTCCTTTTGGTAATGGACCTACTATATCCAGTGCAACACTCTCAAATGGAACATTAATGACAGGCCGGGGAACCATTCGTGATTTCTTATTGTTATTTTTGTTAGTTTGTTGGCATCTTAAGCATGATCTACAATAATTCTCAACATCCCTTGCAATGTACGGCCAAGTAAAACGAGCATTCAAGAAATGCCGAACCTTCTTAGTGGACAAGTGTCCTAGCCCATCATGTGATAGTCTCAATACTTTTTCTCTTCTGCATTTGGGAAGTACAATCCTAGCTGATGTGCCACTATCAATGTCAGTAATCCTGTGAAATAATATGCCCTGAACAGGAGTCATAAGCTCCTGAGCAGTAAGGATCGGTTATAGATCCGTGGTTCGAAGGACCAGGAAGTCGATGAGTCTGCGCCCGGCTGGAATGCGGCTATGGAGCGAGCTGATTACTAGCACCCCCAACTATCCAAGGACCAGATTATTCATTGAAACTTCCAACTTGAACATTGTACATCACATATATTTATTGTTATGACGCAGGATGAACTATGTGTGGTTTTTTATGAATACTGTTATGAGAAATCATTGTAAGGTAAAGGGTTTACAGGAAATTAAGTGTTAATGTGATTGTCTTGCTGTGCCTTCTGACTAGTTCTAGGGGTTCAGTCATTTTATTGCGAGTCCTGAACAGTCTCCGGGGGGAGGGGCTGATCCTCCACTTTGAGAGCGAGGATCAGATGGTGCGTAGATCGTTTATAAGGTTTTCCACGACACTTGATATCCACAGCTCTGACTCGTCCGTCATCCCCAGGATAGACTTGAGTGATAATGGCTAGTGGCCAACTCCGATGTTGAAGAGTCTCATCCTTCAAGTAGACGATATCACCAATGGAGTAATCCTGAGTTTGGAGCTTCCACTTGGTTCTGCAGTGGAGTGATTGTATATATCTTGTCTTCCAGGCGATCCACAAATCTTGTTATAAGCGCTTAACTAAGGCCCACCTCTTGAGGTAAGTGAGCTTAGTTTGGCTAGCTGCAGGTGTAGGAGGAGCCTTCAATGGACGGCCTATCAAAAAATGCCCTGGAGTCAAGACCAGCTGATCTTCAGCATCTGTGGCATTAAGCGGGGCTAGCGGCCTCAAGTTCAGGATGGCCTCGACTTCTGTGAGTATGGTAGTCAGTTCCTCAAATCTCAGTGGATGAGGAGTTAGGAGCTTTCTAAGCAGTGTCTTCATGCTCCTTACTTAAGCCAGCCCCTCCTCCAAGGAGAAGTCGCCGTCTGCAGTCACGAACTTGCGTCACTTTCATTCTAACGATCTTTACCTATTGTCATTAAAACCCCTCCCACCTAAAACCACTGATCAGTCATTATTTTCATTTCTTTATATAGCCGCACTTTCATTTCCATTTTGTCGTCGCAAATAAATAAATTTGTCACTTCGCAAGCTGGTCCTGCGAGGCTATTTCCTGCAGACGCCCGGCCTTACAACCCGGGCATAGTCATATATATCAGCCCAATTCGATGGACTCTGAACCTGATGAGTACATCTGTAAGGAGTGGGTACAGGTTTGGACCAGTTTCCAGAATGTCGTTGAGTGAGACACCATTGCTTGACTTAGCTGAGGCATCGAAGACTGGTCGAACTTTGGTCGTTGTGGATGAGCTCTTGAACACTCCATGTACAGGCAGATAATATGCTACTGAGACTGAAATTTCTGTTGAGGGAATGAGTTCGGCATGCTCTAGTTCTAGGTACTCCTGAAGTGCTGAGTTAAATTCTTGTAACTTTCGCTTTCGCTTGAGTGATCGTTCATTCTGGAGGAACCTCTTGATGGCGGTCTTTCTTGACTCTCCCAATAGTGGAGCATCTGCCTTTCTGGGTACTCGCACTTTGTAGCGTCCATCTTCCATCACTTGGTGTGTATCTTGGAAATGATATACCGTTGCCTCATCTGTTGAATTCAACTTGGGAGTCTCTGGTGTCTTGTCAAGCTCCCAAAGCCTTGTCAATGAGCTTTCTAATGTGTCTTCTTTGGCTTGAGTTTTCAAGCACGGTACCTTGGGAGCGTAATCCAGAGGACCTGTTACAGTGTCTCCAAAGATGGTAGGAACAACAGCAAGTTTGGGTGTTGTGTGATAGCGTGCTGATGCATCCCCAACAGTTCAGACTACCCACCAGTGTGTCCAGGGTCCACCCAAGTCTGGGTCTGCCAGTGCGAGACCTTTGATACGTGGGTAAGTCATCACCTCCTCTTTCCTAAGTGGTGGATTGGCACGAGGTAGCTTTGACACAACTGAAAGTTCAAGAGTGATGCTTTTACTGTCATCTGCGAGTGATTTGAGAGTTGCCTGGATGTAATGCTTGCTGACCTCAGTGCCATAGGTCCCTTCTAATGCTATTCGCTGAGCGTATCGCTTCAGTTGCAGATGAGATGCTAGTGCTTCTGTTATGAGCGATACAGATGCTCCTGTGTCCAGAGCTACCCTATATAGCATTCTTGAGCACAGCCATAGTCATGGTAGACAATGGACCCAGGTGTCGCAAAGCCAGTGAGAGGATTTACTGGTCTTGGGTTCTCCCTTTTAGAGCTCTCCTGGTCAGGCACAGCTTCCTGAGCTGTGCTCAGCATCGATGACACTTGAGTTGGGGCTGGTTGTGATGAGGGTTGTGGATCATCTCGATGGAGGAGAGTGTTATGTGTACCTACACAGTGACGGCATCGTTTGGTTGAAGGGCAGTTGCGT
>WLWD01001490.1_pt1 | contig 99734 bp, 76 predicted proteins | sample 6712731 | NCBI WGS metagenome assembly WLWD01 (sample SAMN12718690, study PRJNA576275) | sponge metagenome | isolation source: marine sponge | host: Mycale hentscheli | place: New Zealand: South Island, Marlborough, Capsize Point | collected 2014-11-01
AGCCAAAGGCCCGGGCACTGGAGTTGTCGGGCGCTGGAGCGACTCAGAGTTCTCTACCATGGCTTGCATAAGCAGGCACTGGTTCAGCAAGAAATCAGCCTGCTCCATTTCTGCCAAGTGCATAGCCGAGGGTTTGTGGCAGATATTTTCTAGGACAGCATTACCAGCTACACTTCTATCAGACAAAGGCACACAGTTCCAGAGCAAGTTGTTGAAGGAACTTTGTGAACTAGTTGGGATTGACAAGATACCACCATCCCCAAACCAATGGTCAGGTGGAGAGAATGCATAAGACATTCAAAAACATATTGGCTAAGTGTGACAAACCAAACTTGAGTGGTCCCAGCAAATCCCTTACATTCTCTTAGTATTGCGACAGATACCCCATGCTGATAGCGGTTTTAGTCCCTTTCAGTTGGTTTACGGTCACCAGGTCAGGAAACCATTAGACATCTTGTATCACAACTGGTATGAAACTAAAGAGAACACACTCAATGCTTGTGAGTGGGTAAACGAAGTTGCTGATCGTTTGTCTTTCATCAGGGACATCGCTATGCTGAAGCTGACCAAGTGTAGGGAGATTAGGACAAAACAGGCTAACAAGAATAGCAAGCTAAGACTGTTTAATCAAGGTGACTCTGTGTTATATCGAGTACCTGGGTTAGCCAGCAAACTCATAGGCATAGCGCTGGGTCCGGCAGTTGCCTGACCAATTCTTTTGTGAAGCCACACCCACTTTGGGCATAACATCACTCTATCGACCCTTTACCTATACCTCAGGCGGTTAAGTGATGGCCACTACTACCAGTACTAGCACTTGTGCAGCTTCTGGCCAGTCTGCAAATCAACCGGTAAATTTTGCATTTCCAAAGCGCTCCTTTGGCAGCAAAGGTGACAAGAGATCTTTCAATTCTTCCTGTTTTCAGAGGTGGCCATGGCTTGATTACAATGAGGCCAACGACTCTGTAGTATGTTTCTTCTGTTCAGCGGCAGAATAGACTAATTTACTTCCTTGCGGCCTCTATGGTAAAAGAGATCTAGCCTTTATTACTAAAGGATTTATTAATTGGAAGGATGCCTGAGCCAGTTTCAAGTGAGTGAACATCTATTATAAGCAGTACACAACTAGCTAGGATTGTCAATATGGTTATTTTAATAGGAGGCATCAATCTTCACGATATCATCACGATGCAGTGATGAAGATGAATAATAGCACACCACAAAATATAGGTGAAATGCTTTCTCATTCACATTCTATTGAAAAAGAGCAGAATGGAAGAATGTTGATGATCATCATTGAGTCACTACATTATTTAGGAAGACAGGGTATTGCCATTAGAGGTCATGATGATTATGAAAGTAATTTTATCCAGTTGTTAAAATTACGAAGCTCTGACAACAAGGTGAGTTTTAATTCTGCTGTAGGTAATTAGAAATTGTTAAGATATTTGTTTACCTTCACATTCAGGAATTAATTGATTGGCTAAAAAGGAAGGCCGACAAGTACACAAGTGGTGAAATTCAGAATGAAATTTTAAAGATCATGGCATGCCAAGTTTTACAAGCTGTAATAAAGAACGTTAAGGAAGCTGGTTATTATTCTATAATGGTAGATGAATGTGTGGATTCCTCGAATAAGGAACAGTTAGTGATCTGCTTTAGGTACGTGAGCAATGAGCTAGAAGTGAATGAAGATTTTGTAGGGTTTTATCAAATTCCTAATATCAATGCTGATACCATTGTAGCTACGATAAAGGATACTTTATTGAGGTTTGATTTGAGTATTTCCAGATGCAGAGGTCAGTGCTATGATGGGGAGGCCAACATGTCTGGCCACAGAAATGGAGTGAAATCACAACTATTAAATGAGGAGAAAAGAGCTTTGTACATACATTGTTACGGACATGTTTTGATTCTGTGTGTATCAGACACCTTTAACCCTCTCGTTCCTGAATTGTTTTGACGCGCGCGGAAAAATCTAATTTTCTACCGCGGAATAGAGCATTGCCGTTTTATTTTTTTAACTCGATGCTGGCTGGGAAAACCTCATAGCAACCATATATCACTAAATAGACCAAGAGTTTGGGATTCCCCTCATTTTTTGATTGAGAAAATTGAATAATATTTAAGCCATCTACTAATACTTAAAAAAAAAAATTTTTTCCCCCAAAAAAAATCCACTTTTCCCATCAATAAAAAAATAAAATAAAATAGAAATAATATTGTTTGATGCATTATATACCAATATTATATTAGTTCAACAATAAAATATGTTGTTTGTTGTGTGTGGTGCTGATTGTGATCATGTAGGAGACATCTATGAGTGTCCACAGGGAACGTATGCCATCGGACGTCGAGCTCCACTACAAAACAATTTCATATACACAAAAACACAAACAACAAAGATATTTGTAATACAAACAACAAATTATTCATGATCCTATATAATTGCAACTTTATGATGTATTGTATGCGGTTTCATACAGGATTTTTGTTTGGGGTGGGGCTCCGAGTGTACTTCGCCACACCCATTTTTTGGAACCTACACTACTTTGATGCACATCTTTGCATACGAGTCTATACTTCACACTGATGATCAGTGTTCGGTCCTATGCACTAAATGGCTCAGTTATGATAGGAACATAATTGGATACAATATCAGACTAAAAATAAATGCTTCCTAAATGTTCATTTCTATTCAACTCCCAAAATTCTAGGGGGGAACCCAGCCATGCCTCCCACTGTATGAACCCTGGTATGTATACTCTACACTGTACATGAGAGAAACATGTATTGAGAAAGTGTACTTTGAAAATGAAAAGCAGTACAAGCACACACGTGGAATTCAACTTACCCGGCATGGATGGTGTCACAGACTGAACGATCCCTCCCATAGGATCCGGAACCTCCATACAATACCAAAAAAACACAAGACAACAATGACATTTGTAACATAACAGCTGGCCTCGCTGAATTGAGCACCCCCTCCCCCGTCATTACTTTTCACTGACATTCTTGTACCATAACCTCCCCTCCCCCATCATTACTTTTCACTGACATTCTTGTACCATAACCCCCCAAATATCAGTAAGTTGAAAAAATGAAATTCAACTTACCAGGCATGGATGATGTCACAGACCGAAAAAGACCACCGAGTTTGTTCTCTCTCAGGTTGGATCCTGAAACGCCACATACTGTTTGTTCATGGTTGCTCTCTCTCTCTTTCCACAAATGCACGTACACACATACACACACACACACACACACACACAAGAAAAAAGAAGCTACAGGTGAATACAGATCATAAAAATAAATGTATATTTTATTATACATAAATTGACTGGTGTACACACCACACACACACACACACGTGAAATTCAACTTACATGGGCATAGTAGTCAAGATCCAAAAAGATCCAGAGTTCCCTCCCAGGTTGTATACGGAAGCGCCACATACTGTTTGTCCACGGATGCTCTCTCTCATTCCACAAATGCACACACACACATACACACACACACACTAGAAAAAAGAAGATACAGGTGAATACAGATCATAAAAATAAATGTATAATATAAATTGACTGGTATACACACACACACACACATACATGAAATTCAACTTACATGGGCATAGTAGCCCCGATTGGAAAAGCCCCCCCCCCCCCCCCCCCCGAGTTCGTTCCCTCCCCGGTTAGATCTGGAAGCGCCAGAATAACATTTCAACTCCACGCACACACATATACATCGAGTGTGAAGCTCCACTACAACACCACAAAAACACAGACAACGACAACGACAATAACAATACATATTACAACTTTTGGGATGTTCAGGGAGGGGGAGGGGGGGGGGGAGCAGCCACAAATATCAAAGTCTGTGGTCCTTTACACAAAAGATTATGGAATATTAATGGGTGTGTTGTCATCTTTCTTCCACTCTCCCCCTACCTCATCCACCCGACTCTTGTTCTTCAATTCCCGCCTTCTCCGACCTAGAGGACGTCCAGAACTCGGAGCAGGAGGAGCCACTTCCTCTTCTTCATCACTGGAACCTGCTGCCTATTCGTGTTTCATCATTGGAAGACTCAGGTCCGGTATCCTCTCCTTCATCACTGGAAGACTCTGCTCCTGTCCCCTCATCTGCGTAATCGGGGTCGGTGACTGCATTCACATCTGGTCCTAGTAGTATATGTGGTAAAAAAAATTTTTAATTTTTTTGAAAATTTGAATTTGTTCAAAAAACCACAAGCCACTTTCAAATCTCAAAACTCAATGAAATATATATATATTATAGCTAAACAGCTTACTCTATCTCAATATAGCTATAAATAAGTCCTTTCCACAACAGAAGCTTGCTATTTTTCAAGAGAAAGACAAGAGAAAGACAAGCTTACCTCGATCATCTTCTTGACTCCCATTTTCAGTATCAGAGTTGACGGGGTCTGGTCCACCAACCCTGATACAGGGCCTCCTATAGCCCTAGATGTCGTCTCCCTTCTCTCCGCTTGATCCTGAGTCGCTAGAGTCAACATCAAGCAAGTCTAAAACTTGCACCGCATTGTAACTTGTGGACGTCATCTTCCAAAAAATGACTTTGAAAAAAAATTTTTTTTGCATAGTTACCGAGGTCACACGACACGCTCACTTTTTTCCTATGATGTAATAAGCATTACTTAAGACTGTACGTAATAGGGAGGTCCCCAGTTGAACTGGCGATTTTATAAAAAATGGAGAAGACAGTAAGTCAAACCGCAAAGTCTTGGTCGGCAAAGAAGCGGTTGTTTCAATGTGTTATGGAAGGCTACTGAGCTCAAGCAATTTTTTGCTGCTTCTACAAAGCTCTGGAGATGACTGGATCCATAAATGAAGATGCTGTGAAGACGGTAACTTTTTTAAAAATTCGACGGAGAACCGATGTTGTTTTTTTTTGCCGAGGAAGAAATAAACGCAACTGCTGTGAGGTACTGTCAAAGCAGTCCTGGCTGAAAGCTATTTTAGATGCTTCTCCAATGCATTGGGCACCTGTGTATGCAATCTGAAGGTTCTAGCTATAAAGTAACTATTTTTAAAAATTCGGAGAAGTCAATCGGTCTTAACCCGCTTTAAAGCGGGATCCGGAACGAAAGGGTTAATATACTTTCTAATTGGTCATTTCACACTTTTTAATATACCTTTTAATTTAATTCAATATTTTGATTTAATACAATATATGTAGAAAACATTTCACTCAGTACTATTCATAATATGAAGTTCACTGTTATTGTTTAAGCCGTAATCTCTTGCAGCATTGCTGAATTGATTCAACACACACCTTCCACAAAGATTCAAACTCGATCGGATTTCCCCAGTATTGTGGGAAAACCCCAAAAATCGATTGTTTTAGTTCTTTCAATTTTTGTGGTGGCAGGGGGGGTATTGTTTTGTTCCATATGGTGTACAGCGCTTCATTACATAAGTTCCAAAAACTGCCTCTCTGGCTAATTTACAAGCCAGCTTTCCAATGGTAGATGGTTGTCTGAGTTGGCTCGATCTTACTACGATCTTGTTAAGATCTTACAAGAAGTTAGTAAGATCTTACAAGAACTTAGTAAGACAGGGGCGGATGCAGCATTATAGAGGGGGGGGGGGCCGAAAGTTAAGTGGAAACTTGACCACACCCATTTTATCACACCCACTAATTAATTTTTTGGGGGTTTCTTTCTGAATATTTCAATTTGTTCATACACGAAAAAAATTACGCTCACTGACAACAATAAGGAATTAGTCAAGAATTTATTGAAGCAAGTTATATAGTCATAATACCATCCGTCTTGGATGGCGACGGGAGAATTCATCCACCACTTCCTCTGAAGTAATTTCAATGTTACGGTGGTAATATAGCATTGCCAATCAATTAAGACGGTCTTGTCCCATACTCCTCAGTGAAGTCTTGATCAATTTGAGAGCATGCTGATGGAACGTTCACATTCACAGCTTGTAACTGGCAATGTGCCCATTATACATAAAAGAGTGTGAATATTGGGAAAGAAATCACAATCTGCATGTACCAGGCTTTTCTCTGGAGTACAAAGGCTTACAGCTAATTCAGAGTCAGCTTTCCATTTGTGCTGCCACAGGTCGAGCTCTGAATTGGATCTTTAGATTGAACTCTCTTTGACATTTTCACATTACAAACTGGCAATCTTGCTATCATAAGGCAATGTTAGTAGAATGCCAGCACAAGCATGGGTAAGTGGTCATGGTGTAAACGAAGTACACTAACCACAGAAAGAAGTATTAAATGCTGGCTGTATTACATGTTTGTGCCTTGTGCATGTGTATCACATGTCGGTGTGTGTGGTGTGTGTGTAAGGGAGGGGGGGGGGGGGCCAGGGTCCCCTGGGCCCCCCCCTGGATCCGCCCCTGTAAGATCTTACAAGAACTTAGTAAGATCTTACAAGAACTTAGTAAGATCTTACAAGAACTTAGTAAGATATTACAAGAACTTAGTAAGATCTTACAAGAGCTTAATAAGATCTTATAAGAACTTAATAAGATCTTATAAGAACTTAGTAAAATCTGGCAAAATCATGTTCTTGCATTATCTTTGACTGCAAAAATTAAGTAATAGTTGAAGAATTTCAAGTAATTCCAAAAAAAATTAAATACAGAGTTTATTCACACATTATTTTTTACAACGTTTTAGTCTATTGGCTATGTCAATACATTTTTGATTACAACGTCTGTTGATGTCAGACGAATTTTGGAAAAATGTTCCACATCCAAATTTTTTGTCAATGCAATCTAAAAAAAAAAAAAAAAAAAATTATCATAGCGTATTTAATGCATAATTTTATATTTAACCCTCTCACCGGCAGATTAAATTCAGAGATTTTTTTCTAGACTAATAAGTAAATAAAAAAAATCACATTAAAATCAGGGACTTCAAAAAGGTACCTAGCCAACCATATATCACGTGAAAGTTATTTGAAGTAAACAATTGTGGTTTATTTTGGTTGTCCTGGACAACAAGGCCACAACGTGTTTATAGTGACCACAAGAATATGTATTTCCAATAAAATGACTTTATGCAGTCTACCATACCCTGAGCATGGTCTTATGTTACAATATATGTTTTTTACCAGATATTTATCATAAACACACACAGCCATCTCTGCAGCTATGATGTTGCCCACCGGCACCCCGAGAGGTGTGGACTGCAAGTTCGGCAAAAATTGACAGAATGTTCAGCATATATCAAACTAGAATTCATATGTACAATAATAGACCAAATCTTACAAGACAGATTTGCTTTTCATTTCTTTGTAACTTACTGCAATAGTAGAAACACATACTTGTGCCAGTCAAAAATCTGAAGTTTTGTGTAACATAGCATGAATTGAAATCTAATAGTGTACTTGATTAATCAATTCCATCAGAATGGCAGACAACAAATAAATTATTGGAATAGAGAAAAAAAATGTATCACGTTGATAGAACAATAAAATTATTTAGTTCAAAACATATAGAAATGACATCTGCATGCCAGGCATAACACAGATAAACATGCACATAGTGAGTTTGCTAAAAACACTGTACACATCTGCATGCCAGGCATAACACAGATAAACATGCACATAGTGAGTTTGCTAAAAACACTGTACACATCTGCATGCCAGGCATAACACAGATAAACATGCACATAGTGAGTTTGCTAAAAACACTGTACACATCTGCATGCCAGGCATAACACAGATAAACATGCACATAGTGAGTTTGCTAAAAACACTGTACACATCTGCATGCCAGGCATAACACAGATAAACATGCACATAGTGAGTTTGCTAAAAACACTGTACACATCTGCATGCCAGGCATAACACAGATAAACATGCACATAGTGAGTTTGCTAAAAACACTGTACACATCTGCATGCCAGGCATAACACAGATAAACATGCACATAGTGAGTTTGCTAAAAACACTGTACACATCTGCATGCCAGGCATAAACACGAACAAACAGGCACATAGTGAAAAAATATATATCTCAGGTCAAACAGCAAAGTGAAAAAAATCTATGTCAGGTCAAACAGCAAAGTGAACCAAAGTATGGTAATCCTGAAAACAGTTGCGCTCAGAAGTAATACATAAGTATGCATCACAAGACTTGCACGTTAACTTCGTTTCATGCCTATGACCAACAGTTGGAAGAAGCTTGCTTCTCCTCTTTTCCGAACACACAATACAATTTCCCTTTTTCTGAGTAACTTGGGGCCAGTGTGGAAGTGTATTGTTTAGCCTTCTCAATTGTGCACTCTCTTCACTTCTAGAACGACCAGCTTTCTCACGTGAGCAAAACCCACTAATTAGTTCATGAGCTAACTCTAGCCGAAAACTCAAAATGTCTCTTTTTTTCCTTCCCTTGTTAGCATGAAGTTCAGGTTGAACATACCCTTCCAGTACAAATGCATTCAGAATACACACCTCAAAAAGATAAAATACCACCCTTCGCCACCACTTTTTAGTCCTGCGACCCATATTATAATAAGACTCAAGCTGATCACCTCTATCAACTCCACCCATAAATTTCTGATAATCTATAACACATGGTGGACACTGACGTTCAATACGACTTCCATCTTTTTCTGTCCTCAAAATTGTGCTCCCACCAGGTATTTGAGCCACATGAACAGTACTAATAAGATATAAGGCTCGCTTATCAACCCAAGAACATGCAAGAAGGGGACCATTAGACCTATGATTGCATTGGCCTCTATTGGAAACTGTGGGTTTAGTTATTATTTGAGAAGGAAACCCTTTTCTGTTAGGACGACATGTTCCACATGCATTTATTTGTTTTTTTGCATATAAATGTTGAAAAAGAACTGGGCTGGTATAATAATTATCAGTATAAAGTTGCAAACCAGCTGAATCAATGTCATCTAATAAATCTAGAACTACTTTAGTACATAAGCCAATATTTATATTATTCCCATCATTTTCCACACTTTTTCCAGTATAAACCTGAATTTTCTTTACATAACCATTATGAGCATCAGCCAAGACAAACACTTTGATCCCCCACTTAGTTGGCTTGTCTTTCATATACTGCTTCATACCAAGCCGTCCTTTGAATGGAATCATAGCTTCATCAACTGTACATTCCTTCACATTCAGCAACAAAGCGAGGTACAATAATGTCTAACAATGAACGGACCTTGAAAAGTTTATCATGACCTGGTTGACCATATGGAATCTGGTTTGCATTATTAGCCAAATGAAAACATCGAAAAAGTTGCTCAAAACGCCGCAATGGCATAATATTAGAAATTCCAGGAGTCACTATTTCTTCATTTATTTTGAAGACCAATACATTTCTATACGGGGCAATTTTAGCACACCAAAACATATCAACATGCCTACAAAAGCCTTTATTTCAATAATATTAGTGTCCTTCCAGGGACGAGATTTGGGTGTTGTGCCACAAACAGTATTTGCATAGCGGTTCGTTTCTTCTACCGCTAATTCCCAAGCCTCCTCTGGAAAAAAACGTTCGTGGTTTGCTGTTACTAGTGACACTGGTTGAAGTAGGCCCTGGATTCTTGTCATAGGCATACAATAATGAATTTGGCTCTTTCCATCGCCATTTTCCTCTAACTTCTTTCAAAGTTTGTGATTTCAAATTACTATTACTACTGCTGGTGGAAGTTTCACTGTCTGAATCACTACTGCCATGGTCTAAATTTATTTCACAAGCATATTGTCTTACACTAGGTCCTAGATCAGCAGCACCTCTTCTTCCTCTTCTTGAATTTCTATGGCTTTTTCTACGAACACTAGTACTTTCCCCCCTTGCAATTACTCCTCTTCTCCCCCCTCATACTTCTACTCCTCCCCCTCCCACTTCTGCTTCTCCCCTTACCACCTCTACTCCTCTCATTCACTTTACTGCTTTCCTTCCTTACTCTTCCAATTCTTCCCTTCAAACTTCTACTTCTAACCCTTATACTCTGACTGCTTTTATCCAGCACATATTCATCCTCATCAGAATCTTCCAAGCTTGCTGGAGAATAAGCATCATCATCATCAATAGAAGGCACAAATGAAGGTCCAGGAAGATCTGACAGCATAGGCAGATCACTTAGTATTGGGGCTGAAATTAAAAAAAAAGAACGTCATAGCTATTACCAAATTAGCGCCATATTCCCGGGAAATATGAAGGTAAACAAAAAATGTACTGCCATGTTGCCGGTAAAACTTTTACTCAAGATTTTGAGAATATACAAATAAATACCTATTTTCTTTACCTGGCATGTCAATTTCCATATCCTGCTCTTCACTTCCATCTGTTTTTTCACTGTCTTCCTCATTCAGGTCCCTCTCAGATCGAAAATCTTTATCTCTCTCGCGTTCCGACGAAGTGACAGCTTTAGCAAGCGAGTCAAGCTCGCTAGTTTCAAGAATAGCCCTTCCACGATAGCTATACACCTCTCCTCCACCTTCTTCTTCGCTTTTGCTGTCGGAAAAGTCGTCCAAGACGAAGTCGATCACCTCGGTTCCTCGCCATTTTCAAAAGGTAACGCCTAAGCTTATTTTTGTCCAGCTACCTTAGTTACGTAATCTCTTTTTCTATTCTAAAAATAGCTGCAATAGAGCAACTCATTAGCCGTGCTTTGGCCGCTGTAGCAGAGCTAGAGCTGTCTCCGTTTAGGGAAAAAATTGTTTTCCCGTATGACGTAATGCTCGAGCGCTTATAGGCGCTTGTGCCGGTGAGAGGGTTAACAAACCTTCTATTAATTTAACTTTTTCTTTGGGGAGGGCTTCTTTGTTGCTTCGACTAGTTCCAGAAAAACACTTGGCTCTCATTTCTTCGTTTGAAAACAGAGCATCCATCAATGAAAGAGCATACTTTCCAGGGTTAATGGCTCTTATGGACATAAGGTTCACGCCATTCTCCTATGTAACAACAAAAAATATGGTCATGGTTGTTGTTTAAATGTCTCTAAAACATACCGAGTGAAAATTCTCATTGCCAGAATTGTTCTCCTGCAGCATTATTTCAGGAACAGGAAGACTTTTTTGTATTTTAGTAGGTGCTGATGCTTTCACCCGTGGTGGTGGTGGTGGTTGCACCTGTGCTGAGGCATGGATACCATTTAATTTCGCAGACATGCTATTGATGGCCCCATGCAGCAAATCCACACTCTTCTTTAGTTCCACAATTTCCTTGTGGCAACTGCAGCAGGGTGCTTCTTTTGACACACCACCTTGATAAGGTTCGTCCGGAGGGGGTGTAACCTAAGTGAAACATTAAATAACAGTAAAATATGTATTGCAGTATGGATACCTTACCGATGTGCTATTGAGTATTTCATCATCACCATCACTCTCTGATGAACTCTCCCCATATAGTTTTTCTTCCTAATTTCATAATAAACAAATATGCTTTTAGTGTCCCAATGTATAATATTGTACTTACGTTATAAGTATTAGGATTTTCATCTGACTCGCTGTCGCTGATTCCACAATGCTTTCTTTTCAGGCAGGAATCTACCATAGATTTGATACATGTTTATTGCTTATTAACTTACCAGAAACAGTGAGGAAAGTACTGGTGTATTTTTCTCCTTTAACTTTCCAAAGTAAAGTACTACCCTTTACTAAATCTGAAGCCTTCAGAACTTCAGAATCTTCAGGCTCTAAGCTTCGAGAACTCACTGTGTGTGTTTTGCCATCGTCATGACAAAAAATCTTACAATACTCTAAATAAAGCACATATAGAATTAATACACATAACTTGAGGTTGTGAACTTACTTTGATTTTCCATTCCTGAAGAAAGTAAGACCTCTGAATTATTTTTCATTTTTGAAGAAGGTTTTTTCTGCCTACTACTTTGTCTCAATCCAGACATATCTCTTTTCCACATGCAGCTGAAGTGAAGAGTTAGTCACATGCACATCAGATGGTGTTGAATAGGTGTTACTATTTCTCGCCTTTTGAATTGGAACAATGGAGAATAAGCCATGCAAGAAGAGGAAGCTTTACCTCAGGGACTCTAGTATTTCCATGCCAAATGCTGAATCTTCAGTTGGTCATCAAAATGGTAAAAAAGACACAGTAGCTTTATATGTGTGTTGTGATCTTGAAATTTAACTTGATCCTGAAATAGAATGAAATAATTTCTGTCCTCTGCTACAAATTTTAAATATATGCTATGGTACGTTATAGTGAGAAAAAGGAAACTTTATTTGAGGGATCCAAAGTATTCAATTCCTCGTCAAACTATATGGATGAGCAAGAAGATAAAAACTCAGAATTTTAACGACAAAAGAAAGGAAGGAGGTAATCAAAATGAAGGAAAGGATGATGACGGTGAAGAAAGTGATGGTGAACGAGGAAGTCATAACAGAGTAAGTGATGTTAGAGGAGGAAATGATGTCGGAGGAGGAAGTGTTGTCGGAGGAGGAAGCGATGACGGAGGAGGAAGAGGTGACGGAGAAGGAAGCGATGACGGAGGAGGAAGCGGTGATGGAGGAGGAAGCGATGACGAAAGAGGAAGCGGTGATGGAGGAGGAAGCGATGACGGAAGAGGAAGCGATGACGGAGGAGGAAGTGATAATGGAGAGGACGGAGAGAATCATGAACAATGGGATGATGGCAACATTCAAATTCAAGCAGCTTCTAGTAAGTGTAAAATATACACTTATTACTTTGAATATATATGCACTTATTTAATTTATATAATTATTTACTGATCAATTGATTTATATCCATATTTATTTAACTTTTGTGTATTTCATATTATTTTTATAGATGAAAATCCTTTGTTCCCGGGTGCACCAATAAGTTGCAAGGAGAGCTGGACATCGATTTACGAATTCTCGATTTCTAATCGCTTGACAGACTCGGGTATTCAACATCTCCTAGATTTGATTCGTAGACACTGTCCAATGCTAAACTCATGTCCACCAACTATTTATAAGTTGAAAAAACAAATTTGTCAAGTTGACTGTATTCACTTTCAGTACTGCAGTTTTTGCAAGAATTCAATGGAGAAGGATGAGAAGAAATGTGGCAAATGCAGTAAGATAAGCAGGCCACCATGCTACTATGCAGTTCTACCATTTGAGAATCATCTTAACCCTTTCATTCCGGATCCCGCTTTAAAGCGGGTGAAGACCGATTGACTTCTCCGAATTTTTTAAAATAGTTACTTTATAGCTAGAACCTTCAGATTGCATACACAGGTGCCCAATGCATTGGAGAAGCATCTAAAATAGCTTTCAGAGCCAGGACTGCTTCGACAGTACCTCACAGCAGTTGCGTTTATTTCTTCCTCGGCAAAAAAAAACAACATCGGTTCTCCGTCGAATTTTTAAAAAAGTTACCTTCTTCACAGCAGCTTCATTTATGGATCCAGTCATCTCCAGAGCTTTGTAGAAGCAGCAAAAAATTGCTTGAGCTCAGTAGCCTTCCATAACACATTGAAACGGCCGCTTCTTTGCCGACCAAGACTTTGCGGTTTGACTTACTGTCTTCTCCATTTTTTATAAAATCGCCAGTTCAACTGGGGACCTCCCTATTACGTACAGTCTTAGGTAATGCTTATTACATCATAGGAAAAAAGTGAGCGTGTCGTGTGACCCCGGTAACTATGCAAAAAAAATTTTTTTTCAAAGTCATTTTTTGGAAGATGGCGTCTAGAAGTTACAATGCGGTGCAAGTTTTAGACTTGCTTGATGTTGACTCTAGCGACTCAGGATCAAGCGGAGAGAAGGGAGACGACATCTAGGGCTATAGGAGGCCCTGTATCAGGGTTGGTGGACCAGACCCCGTCAACTCTGATACTGAAAATGGGAGTCAAGAAGATGATGAGGTAAGCTGGTCTTTCTCTTGTCTTTCTCTTGAAAAATAGCCAGCTTCTGTTGTGGAAAGGACTTATTTATAGCTATATTGAGATAGAGTAAGCTGTTTAGCTATAATATATATATATATTTCATTGAGTTTTGAGATTTGAAAGTGGCTTGTGGTTTTTTGAACAAATTCAAATTTTCAAAAAAATTAAAAAAAGTTTTTACCACATACAGTGATTTCTCTCTAATAGTCCACCGGTGGGCAGGACGTACTAGACTGGACTATTACAGGTCATGGACTATTAAAGGTTATGGTAAAGAATAGCATACAATGAACAATAGAGTGTAAAATTAGGTTTGCATGTGTTCTTCAGTTTCATTAGAGGCTGAACCAGTTATTTGAGTAAAATGATCAGGTAAAACTGTTTGCCTTGAATTGAGCTTGCTCTTCTCTGCCTTTAAATCAAGACATTTTCCATATACAGTGGTGAGTAAATGTGACGTATCATCTTCACCCAGCTTGGCCATCATTTCATGCAATTTCTTCGCCATTTGCAATGCTTCGTTCAAGTCAACTTGATTGAGAATATCTTTTCTTGTGACAGTTGGAGGAGGCATTTCACCATCACTAATGTCATCAATGGAATCGGGTTCTAACTCCAGCTCGTCAAAAGCAGGTTCTTGAACAGATTCTTCCACATCAGACTGTTCCAGATCTTTTTTCTCCAGGCCAATTTTATTTTGGAGCACCATTTCAACTTCATCATTCTTGACAATGTCATTGTCTTCAATTGTAAACCAATCTTGTATAGTGTTCCTAAATTGATCGGTGTCATTTTTAGCAAGCAAATTGAGTGTTGACATTTCACCAAGATAGTGGTTTTCATGTGAATGATCGGCTTCAACTGGTTGTTGACAAACTGCTTGGAGATCAACATTTTTCAACAATAGGTTTAGCTCGTCAATCACAGGTGCTCTCACAGGTCGTTTGTATGCCAACACAAACTGCTTAAGAGCATCCACATGAGCTTGGGGCAAAATTTTAGACTGTAACCAGCAATCAACAATTGTTACCTGTGTTAATTCTTTCCACGCTTCATGTGCCATTGTAGATGCATCCAGAAGATTTGCTGGGTAGGCATGTTGTATTCCTCTCACTCCTGCTGCCATGGAAGCTCCAAGTTGACGTAGCTCATCGTATTTTTCAAGATTACTTACCATCACTTGTAATAGCTGGCGTTTGTACCTGCGCTTTAGAGCAGCTATGATGCCTTGATCCATTGGCTGATGAACAGATGTACAGTTAGGTGGAAGGAGTACCCATTCAACCTGTGGATCTTGTAATAGTGTGTCATCGGGATCATGTGAACCAAAGTTATCTGCAATCAGAGCAACTTTATTGGATGTTCTTTTCTTCACCTCTGGCAAGAAGACATCATGAAACCACCACTTTGTAAGTGTGTAGTCATTCCAAGCATTTTTCTGGGCCTTATAGGGAAGGGGGCATGACTTAGCTCTGAAGCAACGAGGATGTTCAGCCTTGCCAATCATTGCTAAAGGAATCTTATGGGTGCCCGTAGCATTGGTACATGTAATCAAAGTCACACGATCCTTTGCTTTTTGTGCTTTTGTTCCACGAGTACGTTTTCTTACTTCGTTTGGAGCAGTGTAGGTAGCATTGGGTATTGACCGGAAATACAGACCAGTCTCGTCCCAATTATATATCTGTTCTGGATCATATTTTTCTAAAAGCGTTTGAATTTCGAGAATCTTCTTCTTGATTTATTCACAATCAACTTCACCAGCTTCACCATGGAGTTTTACACTTTTACCAATGCCATTTCTCTTTCTGACCTTTTCCCACCAACCTGAAGATGCACGAAAATCTTTTTCCCCTAGTTTCTGAGCTACCTGCTCAGCATATTCCTTGACAATGCTTAGGGAAACTGGCAGAGGCTTGGTCCTATTACGAAGAAGACTGACAAAGGCTACAACCTTTTCTTCAATTGCAATGAACTTTATAGAACGCCTACGCTTAGATTGGCCCAAAGAACTCATCATTTGATGCTTTACCTTTTCTGCACTTAGAAGTGTCCTCTTTAGTCTTGCTGGTGACATTGTAGGTTCTAGCTAGCAAAGCCTGATTAACATATGTTAGTGTCCCCATCTTACCCACCTGAAATCCCATCTTCTTTGCTTCATTAACTATTTCACTTTTCTGCTTCAATGTTAACTCGACTCGTGGCTTCTTTGCTGCTAGTTGACATTGAGTGTACTTTCTACCTTTACGTGAAGAAACTTGTCTCAGTTGTAAAGGCACTGCTGGTCTGATTTCAGTAGACACTTTTTGACTAGAGCTAGAACTGGTAGCCATTTTGCTAGCTATATCAGGCCAGCTGCAAATAACACAGTCACATGGCTAACTACATGATGCAATCCATTAGCACAATCAGTATGCATGTACTTGTTAATGAGGCTGGCAATGGTTAGTTTACATACATACACTACAGTAAGTTTGGGACATGAAAGTCCAGGTGGACTATTAGAGGGTATGGACAATTAACGGGGTGGACTATTAGAGAGAAATCACTGTATACTACTAGGACCAGATGTGAATGCAGTCACCGACCCCGATTACGCAGATGAGGGGACAGGAGCAGAGTCTTCCAGTGATGAAGGAGAGGATACCGGACCTGAGTCTTCCAATGATGAAACACGAATAGGCAGCAGGTTCCAGTGATGAAGAAGAGGAAGTGGCTCCTCCGGCTCCGAGTTCTGGACGTCCTCGCAGTCGGAGAAGGCGGGAATTGAAGAACAAGAGTCGGGTGGATGAGGTAGGGGGAGAGTGGAAGAAAGATGACAACACACCCATTGATATTCCATAATCTTTTGTGTAAAGGACCACAGACTTTGATATTTGTGGCTGCTCCCCCCCTCCCTGAACATCCCAAAAGTTGTAATATGTATTGTTATTGTCGTTGTCGTTGTCTGTGTTTTTGTGGTGTTGTAGTGGAGCTTCACACTCGATGTATATGTGTGTGCGTGGAGTTGAAATGTTATTCTGGCGCTTCCAGATCTAACCGGGGAGGGAACGAACTCGGGGGGGGGGGGTCTTTTCCAATCGGGGCTACTATGCCCATGTAAGTTGAATTTCATGTATGTGTGTGTGTGTACACCAGTCAATTTATATTATACATTTATTTTTATGATCTGTATTCACCTGTATCTTCTTTTTTCTAGTGTGTGTGTGTGTGTATGTGTGTGTGTGCATTTGTGGAATGAGAGAGCATCCGTGGACAAACAGTATGTGGCGCTTCCGTATACAACCTGGGAGGGAACTCTGGATCTTTTTGGATCGTGACTACTATGCCCATGTAAGTTGAATTTCATGTGTGTGTGTGTGTGTACACCAGTCAATTTATGTATAATAAAATATACATTTATTTTTATGATCTGTATTCACCTGTAGCTTCTTTTTTCTTGTGTGTGTGTGTGTGTATGTGTGTGCGTGCATTTGTGGAAAGAGAGAGAGAGCAACCATGAACAAACAGTATGTGGCGTTTCCGGATCCAACCTGAGAGAGAACGAACTCGGTGGTCTTTTTCGGTCTGTGACATCATCCATGCCGGGTAAGTTGAATTTCATTTTTTCAACTTACTGATATTTGGGTGTCCAGCTAGGGCTGGGGGGGGGGGGTTATGGTACAAGAATGTCAGTGAAAAGTAATGACGGGGGAGGGGGGGGTTATGGTACAAGAATGTCAGTGAAAAGTAATGACGGGGGAAGGGGGGGTTATGGTACAAGAATGTCAGTGAAAAGTAATGACGGGGGAGGGGGGGGTTATGGTACAAGAATGTCAGTGAAAAGTAATGACGGGGGAGGGGGGGGTTATGGTACAAGAATGTCAGTGAAAAGTAATGACGGGGGAGGGGGGAGCTCAATTCAGCGAGGCCAGCTGTTATGTTACAAATGTCATTGTTGTCTTGTGTTTTTTTGGTATTGTATGGAGGTTCCGGATCCTATGGGAGGGATCGTTCAGTCTGTGACACCATCCATGCCGGGTAAGTTGAATTCCACGTGTGTGCTTGTACTGCTTTTCATTTTCAAATACACTTTCTCAATACATGTTTCTCTCATGTACAGTGTGGAGTATACATAGCAGGTGTTCATACAGTGGGAGGCTAGCGCTGGGTTCCCCCCTAGAATTTTGGGAGTTGAATAGAAATGAACATTTAGGAAGCATTTATTTTTAGTCTGATATTGTATCCCATTATGTTCCTATCATAACTGAGCCTTTAGTGCATAGGACCGAACACTGATCATCAGTGTGAAGTATAGACTCGTATGCAAAGATGTGCATCAAAGTAGTGTAGGTTCCAAAAAATGGGTGTGGCGAAGTACACTCGGAGCCCCACCCCAAACAAAAATCCTGTATGAAACCGCATACAATACATCATAAAGTTGCAATTATATAGGATCATGAATAATTTGTTGTTTGTATTACAAATATCTTTGTTGTTTGTGTTTTTGTGTATATGAAATTGTTTTGTAGTGGAGCTCGACGTTCGATGGCATACGTTCCTTGTGGACACTCATAGATGTCTCCTACATGATCACAATCAGCACCACACACAACAAACAACATATTTTATTGTTGAACTAATATAATATTGGTATAAAATGCATCAAACAATATTATTTCTATTTTATTTTATTTTTTTATTGATGGGAAAAGTGGATTTTTGGGGGAAAATAAAATTTTTTTTGAAGTATTAGTAGATGGCTTAAATATTATTCAATTTTCTCAATCAAAAAATGAGGGGAATCCCAAACTCTTGGTCTATTTAGTGATATATGGTTGCTATGGGGTTTTCCCAGCCAGCATCGAGTTAAAAAAATAAAACGGCACTGCTCTATTCCGCGGTAGAAAATTAGATTTTTCCGCGCGCGTCAAAACAATTCAGGAACGAGAGGGTTAAAGAAATTTTTGTGGGTAAATTATATATATATATATTGTGTGTATTATGCGTGTAGAATCACTAAAATATCAAATTATTTTGTGCGCCAGAAAACTGGGATAAAATTCAGTATCCAGTTGAGAGACTAATATCGCCTAATATTCTCCATGATATTCAGGATGGATCAAGGTATTTGAAGCAGTCTGGTGAAGGAAATTTTTTCAACAAGCCAGAGCATGCCGGTCTAATACTCTTTGCTGATGGTGTTCCTCTGTTTAAATCTTCAGGTCAGTAGACGTTTCCTCTAATTTCTTTTGTTACTATTTCCAAGGTCAGTCATTGTGGCCTGTACAACTATCTGTAACTATCTTGCCACCGGAGGTTCGAATGAATTTGCGATGTTTGTTGCTTGCTGGAATATGGCTAGGTCCTGTTAAGCCAGACATGTCTATCATCCTTCGACCAGTACTAGAGAGAATTCATGAATTATATGAAAATGGGATTACATTTCAAACAATTTCTGGTACAAGGACCATAGTTGCCAACTTTCTATAATGAAAAATCGGGATAGGCCACGCCCATTAATTAACCATCATGAATATCATTAAGATAGCATGAATATTGCTGAAAGAAATTAAGAGCCCGAGTGTTCCAGTCTGTGATTATAGAAGATAATGCCTGGGCTACGAGAAAATCTGCTAAGTCGTTGCTAAGCTTCGGCACGCTACTTCGCGTTGCTTAGGTTCAGAAAGCTAGCTATGGTATTACCGTGAAAGACACCTACAGAGATGTCAGTAATGGTTGTGAGTCAAACAGGAATGGACACACGAAGCAACGTATAGAGGTGAGTTGACCATCGATATACATACACTATATTTTGACAAGCGGAAGTAAACAACAGAAACAACTGAATTTAGCTAATAATCTTGATCAGAAAGGAGTAATAAGTCAAGTTCTGTGTCATTTCTTTGTTCTATTTGATACTTTCCAGGTCTATTTTTCGCTTGAGAACACCACTGACGTCCAACAATCTACCAAAATAGCCTAGCTATTTATAGCTACTTGTGTTCCAACTCTGGATCCTGAATATCACTGAATAATCACTAACCTCCTTGAGAAGACTTCAGCCATTCTTGATTCACTCACCTGTACCAAATGATGAACTTTTGCTGTTGTGCTATTATTTCATACAATAATATTTTATTCTTTATTACAGTGTTTTCAACCAAGTTTATATGAAAAATGTTTTATAGTAACCACCCTTGTAGATATGCTGTATAAATAGCTATACCCACTACACAAACCACTGATATCAAGCAGACTAACTTGCAGACTATTGTGTGCAGCTGTTGGCTAATAGTTATTAACCCCCTTTGTTGCACGCGGAATCGAGTATTTGGCGTTACGTGGACCTTAATAACGGGTACTCTATTTCGAGTATTTGACCGATAATCGGTTAACTCTATCGGAATTCCGGGAAATCCTATTGCAAGTAAGTAAACCCGCGCGATCCGGGAAAGGCTAAAAAAACCGGGAAAGGCTAAAAAAAACGGGAAAGGCTAAAAAAACCGGGATAATCCCGGCAAAATCGGGATAGTTGGCAACTATGAAGGACTCTTAGGGCAAAGTTACTGTGTTGCATATTTGATCTTCCAGCACGAGCAATGGCTCTTAACCTCACCCAATGGAATGGTCGGTTCGGCTACACATATTGTCTTGATGAGGGCTCTCAAGTCAGTCATGTACGTCTCTACTTGCCTGATGATGCACACAATACTCGTTCTGAGAAACATGTACGGGAGTGTGCAGGAAAAGCCACTAAGGGTTCACCAGTTTTCGGTGTTAAAGGGCCCTCTGTGTTCACGCCATATTTAAATATCGTGAAAGACACCCCTATTGATTATATGCATGCAGTTCTCGAAGGTGTCACAAAAACCATGCTCCAGAAGTTCTGGCTTAATGGGAAATACAGGGGCCGCAGGTTTTACTTGCTGAGTCACATAAAAAATATCGATTCCACTCTTCTTGAAATTAAGCCTCCGCATGAGTTTAGAAGATCTCCTAGATCACTGGAAAAAAGTGGTAAATATTGGAAAGCCTCGGAGTTACGAGCATGGTTACTCTATTATTGCATTCCAATTCTTTTTGACTTGCTTCCAACTGATTATATACTACATTTGAGTTTATTAGTCAAAGCTATGCACATATTCCTGGGTTCAGAAATTAGTTCAAATGACTTGTCAGTTGCTCAGAGAATGTGTATTGTGTTTTATGAGAATATTCTGAGTCTTTACCCAGCTGAAATTTGTACAATGAATGTACATAGTTTGGTCCATCTCAGTCAGAGTGTCAAGAATTTTGGACCTTTATGGGCATATTCATCTTTCGGTTTTGAAAGTATGAATGGGCATTTTTAAAAACATTGCCACGGGTCACGCTTTGTACTACCGCAGCTGATACGCAACCTAGAATTCCATCAATCAATACTTGATAGGGAGTATCGTGCCAAAAACCATGCGGATGGAATGAGGGGGAAAATCAAGCAGCAAAAATTAAGTGCAGATAGTATGAATGCCCTTCAGAATGGAAACTATGACACTACTAGTGACATATTTGTTACATCTATGCGATACAAACACAGAGGAATATTGTTTCGAGTGTTTAAAAAAGATCAAAAAAGAAATTGTTCAGTCTGTAAGTTTATTTCGCAAGAGGGAGTATTATGTTTTGGGTCTATTCAGTCTTTTTGTCTATGTGATGAGACACCTGTAGCTATTATTGAAACTTTCAGTTCTATGAAGGATGCATTTGAAGGTTTGCACAGCAAGAATTTTGAAGACTTAAATTTCTTGGTAACTACCAAGCCATGTGTGTTCAAAGTTTACGGACCAAAAATATTATATGCTGTTCCTGTACACTCGATCGTAACAAAATGTGTTCACATAACCATGCACTCAAAACCACATGATTTCATTATTCCTATACCAAACTCTTATGAACATCACTGAATATATATATATTATCTTTTCTCACCCAAATGTATTTCTCTAGAATCAATTCGTTAAATATAAGTGATGTAAATAATTTAAAAATATGAGATGAGATTGATGTGCATCACAATTGGCACGATAAAAGTTCTAATTTAAATAGATAAATCTTATGCGGGACAATATAAGATCTTGTATAAGATCTTATATAAGAAGGTAAGATCTTATATAAGAAGATAAGATCTTATGTAGACTTGTAAGATCTTACATAAGAAGGTAAGATCTTATAAGATCTTATAAGATTTTTTTGCTGGGCTGTTGTTAGCGAGGACTCTGTCTATGGGTTGTAGTAACTCTACATTCTCTGACGATTGAACAGGAACAGCCATAGGAGGTGTTGTGATGTGTGTAGTGGGTAAGGGTGGTGAAATAGGTAGACATGTGCTGAAAGTGGGAGTGGTAGTAAGAGTAGCAGACACAAGGGGTTGTATTTGTAAAATAGTGGGAACAATAGATGTTAGTGAAGGAGAAGATAATGCAGAGGGTTGGGTGGACAAAACAGTATGGGGAGCAGTTGAGGACAATGATGAAGTAAAATAAGACAGTGGAACTAACATTGGGAAAAGAGGTAGATATTGCAGAAACTGACGAAAAAGATGCACAACAGGAAGGAACATTTAAGAAAGAGGAAGAAATACTTGAAAAAGGAGAAGAAACAGTTGGTGAAGAAGAAAGGGGAGAGGCGGGTACATGTATATTATTCTGATATAAATTTTTTTTAATTTTTGCCATTTCATCTTCCATTTTCGTGACCCTCTCCTTTAAATCCCATATAGGGTCACACGAGCTTCATCTGCAAATGGAACAATTTTAATCCAATATTTCACCATTAATCTACTATTACCTTCGGAATCTGAACTGTAAATAGTTACAGTTGTTTCCATATCTGCAATAAAGGAGGAGGGAGGCGGTGGAAGTGAGATGGGATTGGTCACTTGTGGCTGACCACTTTCCACATCTCCCGCAAAAGCCAAGATATGTCATGCATAATAATTATTTTTCAATCTTATAACAATTCGCTTCAGTAAAAAAAAAAATTAATCTGTTTTGTTTTATTTATGACTTAAAATCTAAGAAGCACTTGAGGTTAAAGCTTTTAGCAAGTACTTCAAAACTAACCACACCTGAATGGGCTTGAGGTTTGTTTACTGCACACACTTGTAGTGTGACCAGCAATTTAGCCCACAACTTGTACTTTCAGGTCAACATACAGCTGCATTTTCATCATTTTGGCACAGCTGCAATTTGCAATAAAAAAAATTTTTTTTTTTTTAAACTACTGATGACAATAGTGAAGACTCAGACAGAATGGTAGGACATGAGAAATATACTGATAGTTGTTTGTGAAGTGTCAGCCAATAGACTACAAGTGGAAGTTAATCACCTCATTGGTAATTTTTTCTATGGTCATCATTTATAACAGACATCTCAACCTAAAAACCAGAGGATACTGAGACCCAGGTCAAAATATATTGAGATTTGGCACGTTATATTGAGATTGCTATAAATGCTTGCTATAATGTAATAATGGTAGCTCAGCATATTGTAACCGACAGTGATAATAAATAGAAAGTATTAGTAATGTCAAAACTGAAGTTTTATAAGTGCTGTTGATTGTAGATTCTTGTAGCACATTTAGCTTTTCCACCATAGCTTCTGATGGGGTCCAAGAGAGGGTATCACTGATATGGGTCTTGACAAGAATTAATGAAGATAAGAGTACCTTCAATTTTTAGAGAACTTCTGCTAACAAAAAAGCAGCTGCAAGCTTCAACATATGTAGAAAACCAACTGAATGTAGTAGCTAACTAAATATTAAGATAAGTTTAGAAATATTGAGAATTAGGTCAGTGATATTGAGATATTGAGATATAGGTCAAAATATTGAGTCTCACTACCAAATATTGAGAGTTGAGAGGTCTGTTATAAGACAAAAAAATATGTAGTCTAAATCGTAACTGGTGGTGATCAACTCTCTTAACCCTCTACTTCAGTGGCAGTTTTTACTTGTATTTATATGGTTGTGTTAATGTATGTGTTGCAAGTTGCTCGTATATAATCAAGTCAAAGTAAAAATATCAAATTACTCAGTAAACATTGCATATTCATATGATATTTTTAAAGTAACAATATTTTTTTCCATCTTCTGTTTAAAAATTAAATTTCATCAAAATTTTTAAAAACATAATGTTATTAATATTTATCTTTAATATAGTTGACAATACCTTGATGATGTTTTGTTAATGTGAAAGATAATCAAGAGTGCTTTCAAGTGATATATGATATGTTATAGTTTTGTCCAAAAAAAAGTGAAAAAAATGAAATTTATTTTTACTGATATGCCCCTATTCGTTGTTTCCTGTTTATACTTCCTTTAGGGCGGCCACGCCCACAATTAGTCAGATTTCGAGAAATCAAAAATCAGAAAAAAAATCCAGCCGCACCTTGACCTATTTAAACGTCAATCAGGCTATTCTTTAACGCGCGTGTAAGCAGAAAAAAATATTTTAAACGAAGTAAGTACAATGACTACGCGTAAAAATATTTTTGAAAATTGTGTATTTAAAGTTACATTTTTCTATAGACGCTGAAGTAGAGGGTTAAACTGTCTCTAAATAAACTGTACATCATGTCAGATTCCATCAGTCATGCTTCATCACATTGGTTTTCACATCTTTACACCAATGGCGTTGCTGGTAGTTTTATTGGCTAACCAGCTGCCTGGATCAGTCTCTTGACAATCATTCCCTCTTCCAACTCCTCCTTCTAAAGGAGACCTGGTGGCAGCAGCCTACCCAGCTAAAATTAATAATACTTATTTTTGGCACACACACACAACTAGTAAAGGAGTTTTGCACTAAAGCAACTGATAATCACAAGGTCAATAGAATTTGGTCAATTATGTGAGAATCCATTAATAACTTAGTCATATAACATTAATTGATTCATACTGGTAATTTTATATGTCCTCTTCATCCTTTCATTTTTGTTACTGCAGAATGTACTGCTGCTTTGACTGAAACAAGAATTATGGTATATTCTACAACCATCACACAAGATAAGAGGGCACCAAGCATGCACACACATCCTTGGGTCTTGGAACACATCAACCTCATGCTTAGTGCACTCACCTACAAATGCACGTACACACTCAGAAGTAGACTATAGTTAGCAAATATGACTTTCGCTTAATAAGGAAATTTTTTATTTTTACAAATACCAAATTTCTAACCCTTCATAGAATGGAACATTCTATGACGGCACATAATCTCGGTTGTCTGTTACGTATGTATGAGGCTATGACTTATTATTATTATTATTGTTCGGGATCCTCATCCGAACAGAGGAACTGACTTCAAGCCCGGCTGACCCGACTCTACCTGCACACAGAAGCTGAAAGACACTGTCATTCACACCTCACAGTATGTCTCATTTGTTTATCTACCTGTACACACTTATCTGTCCTTTATTTCTAATCTTTCCTTACCTGTATCTGTTATGTTCTAATCCATCTCCCTCGCCCTTTACCATAGTATCATTGCCGCATGCGGTAATGATATTCATGGTAATGCGGCAACCCATCGAACTGCACACAATTCATTTCGTTTATGTATGCGCATTGTGCGCATTGTGACTTCGTCGTCTAATCTCTCTCTGTCATGCTCTTTCTCTATTATTTCCATTAACCCATTATCTAAACTGAAAGTAAATTAAATTAACTGCCTTAGCTTAGCCTAGCCACACCATCCTAGTCGGACCTGCAGGCAGGAAGAGAGAGGACACACCCCCATCAATTATTACTGTTATTATTATTTTATATTTTTATTTTACCTTTTTTTACTTAACCCTATGCCAGCCGAATTACAGGGACAAAAAAATACAGTATTATACCAGTATTATACCCCATCAGCTAAAATCAACTATATCTCTTAACCCTTTCGTTCCGGATCCCGCTTTAAAGCGGGGTGAGACCGGTTGGCTTCTCCGAATTTTTAAAAATAGTTACTTTATAGCTAGAACCTTCAGATTGCATACACAGGTGCCCAATGCATTGGAGAAGCATCTAAAATAGCTTTCAGCCAGGACTGCTTCGACAGTACCTCACAGCAGTTGCGTTTATTTCTTCCTCGGCAAAAAAAAACATCGGTTCTCCGTCGAATTTTTAAAAAAGTTACCTTCTTCACAGCAGCTTCATTTATGGATCCAGTCATCTCCAGAGCTTTGTAGAAGCAGCGAAAAATTGCTTGAGCTCAGTAGCCTTCCATAACACATTGAAACAACCGCTTCTTTGCCGACCAAGACTTTGCGGTTTGACTTACTGTCTTCTCCATTTTTTATAAAATCGCCAGTTCAACTGGGGACCTCCCTATTACGTACAGTCTTAGGTAATGCTTATTACATCATAGGAAAAAAGTGAGCGTGTCGTGTGACCTCGGTAACTATGCAAAAAAAAAAATTTTTTCAAAGTCATTTTTTGGAAGATGGCGTCTACAAGTTACAATGAGGTGCAAGTTTTAGACTTGCTCGATGCCGACTTTAGCGACTCAGGATCAAGCGGAGAGAAGGGAGACGACATCTAGGGCTATAGGAGGCCCTGTATCAGGGTTGGTGGACCAGACCCCGTCAACTCTGATACTGAAAATGGGAGTCAAGAAGATGATCGGGGTAAGCTTGTCTTTCTCTTGTCTTTCTCTTGAAAAATAGCATGCTTCTGTTGTGGAAAGGACTTATTTATAGCTATATTGAGATAGAGTAAGCTGTTTAGCTATAATATATATATATTTCATTGAGTTTTGAGATTTGAAAGTGGCTTGTGGTTTTTTGAACAAATTCAAATTTTCAAAAAAATTAAAAAAACTTTTTACCACATATACTACTAGGACCAGATGTGAATGCAGTCACCAACCCCGATTACGCAGATGAGGCGACAGGAGCAGAGTCTTCCAGTAATGAAGGAGAGGATACCGGACCTGAGTCTTCCAATGATGAAACACGAATAGGCAGCAGGTTCCAGTGATGAAGAAGAGGAAGTGGCTCCTCCTGCTCCGAGTTCTGGACGTCCTCGCGGTCGGAGAAGGCGGGAATTGAAGAACAAGAGTCGGGTGGATGAGGTAGGGGGAGAGTGGAAGAAAGATGACAACACACCCATTCTTATTCCATAATCTTTTGTGTAAAGGACCACAGACTTTGATATTTGTGGCTGCTCCCTCCCCCCCCCCCAGAACATCCCAAAAGTTGTAATATGTATTGTTATTGTCGTTGTCGTTGTCTGTGTTTTTTTTGTGGTGTTGTAGTGGAGCTTCACACTCGATGTATATGTGTGTGCGTGGAGTTGAAATGTTATTCTGGCAGATCTAACCGGGGAGGGAACGAACTCGGGGGGGGGGGGGGGTCTTTTCCAATCGGGGCTACTATGCCCATGTAAGTTGAATTTCATGTATGTGTGTGTGTGTGTACACCAGTCAATTTATATTATACATTTATTTTTATGATCTGTATTCACCTGTATCTTCTTTTTTCTAGTGTGTGTGTGTGTGTGTGTGTGTGCTTGCGTGCATTTGTGGAATGAGAGAGAGCAACCGTGGACAAACAGTATGTGGCACTTCCGTATACAACCTGGGAGGGAACTCTGGATCTTTTTGGATCGTGACTACTATGCCTATGTAAGTTGAATTTCATGTGTGTGTGTGTGTGTACACCAGTCAATTTATGTATAATAAATTATACATTTTATTTTTATGATCTGTATTCACCTGTAGCTTCTTTTTTCTTGTGTGTGTGTGTGTGTGTGTGTGTGTGTGTGTGTGTGTGTGCGTGCATTGGTGGAAAGAGAGAGAGCAACCATGAACAAACAGTATGTGGCACTTCCGGATCCAACCTGGGAGAGAACGAACTCGGGGGGTCTTTTTCGGTCTGTGAAATCATCCATGCTGGGTAAGTTTCATTTCAACTTACTGATATTTGGGTGTCCAGTTGGGGGTGGGGGGGGCGGGGGGGATTATGGCACAAGAATGTCAGTGAAAAGCAATGACGGGGAGGGGGGGGGCAATTCAGCGAGGCCAGCTGTTGTGTTACAAATATCATTGTTGTCCGTGTTTTTTTGGTATTGTATGGAGGTTCCGGATCCTAACCTGGGAGGGATCGTTCAGTATGTGACACGTAGAATTCCACGTGTGTGCTTGTACTGCTTTTCATTTTCAAATTACACTTTCTCAATACAACGGTGATTGTTTATCTCATGGACAGTGTGGAGTATACATACCAGGGGTTCATACAGTGGGAGGCTAGCCCTGGGATCCCCACCTAGAATTTTGGGAGTTGAATAGAAATAACAGTTTAGAAGCATTTATTTTTGGTCTGATATTGTATCCCATTATGTTCCTATCATTACTGAGCCGTTTAGAGCATAGGATCGAACACTGATCATCAGTGTGAAGTATAGACTCTTATGCAAATATGTGCATCAAAGTAGTGTAGGTTCCAAAAAATGAGTGTGGCGAAGTACACTCGGAGCCCCCCCCCCCTCCTCCCCCCCAAACAAAAATCCTGTCTGAAACCGCATACAATACATCATAAAGTTGCAATTATATAGGAGCATGAATAATTTGTTGTTTGTATTACAAATATCTTTGTTGTCTGTGTTTTTGTGTATATGAAATTGTTTTGTAGTGGAGCTCGACGTCCGATGGCATATGTTCCTTGTGGACACTCATAGATGTCTCCTACATGATCACAATCAGCACCACACACAACAAACAACATATTTTATTGTTGAACTAATATAATATTGGTATAAAATGCATCAAACAATATGATTTCTATTTTATTTTATTTTTTTATTGATGGAAAAAGTGGATTTTTGGGGGGAAAAAAATTTTTTTTGAAGTATTAGTAGATGGCCTAAATATTATTCAATTTTCTCAATCAAAAAATGAGGGGAATCCCAAACTCTTGGTCTATTTAGTGATATATGGTTGCTATGGGGTTTTCCCAGCCAGCATCGAGTTAAAAAAATAAAACGGTAATACTCTATTCCGCGGTCGACGATTAGATTTTTCCGCGCGCGTCCAAACAATTCAGGAACGAAAGGGTTAAACTATAGACAATTTATACATACATTAGTATACAAAATTGGTTCTTTATTAAATTTTCTATCCAATGGAAGTGGTGATGATGTCATCAGGTGTTGCCATGACAACAAAAAAAACAACTCTAGCGTTTATAGTCAACTCTGGTATGATATGACTGAAAACATTGACCAATACATAGATGTGCTTCACATTTAGGACACCAGGTCATTATTTTATTGTTTTTATATCTTTTTTCTCGGGGATTGACTTTTTTGTACGCACAGACAGCACGTTTTCTTTCTGCAGACTGATATGGGAAATGCTTTCCAGAAAGACGAGATAGTGATTGTGAAGGTTTGCGTCCAGGACCTCTTCTCAATGCAATTGCTGGAGCTGACAAAACTCTAGCTAGTTCCAAGCGAAACTTCTTTCTAGTCATTGTTTTGTCTAGTTAATAGCATACAGCACATAAGCGTTCACAATTGCATGATCATGATAGCGCCAAAATACTCGGCGCCACCACTTTAGTGACTTGCGTCCTAATGAATAATAGCACATGACCTGATCAGCAAGATCAACACCACCCATAAATCGATTATAGTCCGATATAATTTCAGGGATAGGCACATCTTTCACAACTCCATCAACATGACGCTTAGCAGTAGAATTATTATCACCTAGTAAAGTAGATATGGCAAACACATCCTTGTTGTCAGTCCAACGCACCACGGTCACATTGTTATGATAGGCATAAGTAAAAAAAACTCTAGGCCTTTTAGGCTCACCTCTCTGTGGCTTCAATGCAGGAGGAAACTTTTTTCGATTAGTGCGTAAAGTACCAACTGCACAAGTGTTTTTGGATAGCAAGTCCTCAAACAATAAAGGGCTAGAGTAGAAATTGTCCATATAGACTGAATAACCTTTGTTCAAAAATGGTTCCACCAATTTCATAACTACACCATATGCTAATCCATTAGGATGTACAGGCTCAGAGGAATTCGCTCCACAATAGATATCACTTGAAATAACATAACCATTCACAGAATCGGCACACATCCATACTTTTATACCCCACTTTACTGGTTTTTTGGGCATATATTGGATGAATGAAAGCCTGCACTTGGTGCCAATCATGCTTTCATCAACGGATAGTTGTCTATGGGGTGAATAAAGTTCCAATGACCTTTTTGCAAATTGATCAAGCAGGGGACGAACCTTCCACAATTTATCATAGTTAGGATCTGATCGTTGTGGTGCAGTGGAATTGCCCACAATATGCAGGTATCGTAATATTTGACAAAAACGATTCCGGGATAGTACACAACGAAACCAAGGATGGGAAGTAATAGGATCAGTAGACCAGTAATCATCTAATGAATGCAGAGATATAACCCCCATAGCGATATTCACTCCAAGGAAAGCCAAAAGTTCTTCCTTCGTAATTGGTATCCATATACTAGTATCACCTTTAGCAGCCCTTTGTTGGTCAGCATAAAGATTGGATTGCATCACAAGCATATCAATGAAGCCAGAGGTAAAAAAAAGTTCATAACATTTGAAAGGGTCACGGACATCAACTGCTTCACCTTTAGGCCCTGGTATATCACCACTAAATGTCACAGGTGCTGGACCATTTGAAGAATCTTTAGATTCATTCCATTCCCATTCAGTACTACTTCCTCCTGCTCCACCTCTTCCTCTTGCTCCGCCTCTTCCTCTTGCTCCTCCTCTTCCTCTTGCTCCGCCTCTTCCTCTTGCTCTACCTCTCCTCACACTTCTTGATCTTCGTCCCGACACTTGCCCCCTCCCCCTTCCTCTTGTTCCTCGTCTCACTCGATTTCTCCCTCTTACAGATTGCTGAACTGCTTGAGGAGATGACTCGAGTAAAGTATCACTTGATTCATCAGCAGATTGTTGAGGAGATGAATCGAGTAAAGTATCACTTGATTCATCAGCAGATTGTTGAGGAGATGAATCGGGCGAAGTATCACTGGGTACATCAGTAGTGGCACCTAATTGAAGTTAGTCAGCAAGTTACTGGACAGTAAGTAGCTGGTTATCTAGCTAAAGAAATACCTAAAAGATCTTGGTCAAGAAGCAGAGCAGAATCTCTCTCTGCTGGATCAGGAAGACTCTCCAACATGGCGACCATCTGGGTACTGCTGCTATCCAGTAAGAGGGGGTCTACCAAAGTCTGGCATCCGTCAGAACCAGTAAAGTCTCCCTCAGGCTGATATTCATCTTCACTTTCTTCATCCAAGTCTTCTAAACATTCATCCTCACAATCATCTCTCTGTTCAAGGAGAGCCGCTACCTCAAGAGCAGTATACGTGGCAGCCATAACTTCAACAGCTAAAAACTCCTAGGACTCTTATAGCAACCTATACATTTCTAGCCGTCATTAGAAAGCTCCGAGCGCGCTCTATTTAATGATCTCCGGTAAAGCGTTGTCAATTGAACTGGTAACGTTTTATTGAGAGTCAAACGAACCCTTCACCAACAGGGTCGAAAAAGCCACTAATGGCTGGCATGGGGTTAATTATTCGTTATTTACCTTTAGGCTTGTTGGTCTGCTTGGGCTTCCTCGTCACATTCTTCCGTGTCTCTTTGATCGTCTTCTTGGTGGCTGGCTTATTCCTTGTTTGTTTTTGTTTTCTCCCTCTCTTGCTATTACTTACTGCTGCACCTTCAGTAGCAACACTCTCATTGTCACCACCACCATTCACAACAGCATTAATACCACCATTACTTCTAGTGTCATTATCAACATCCACAATATCACCACCAATATCATCACCACAATCATCCACATAATTAATTTCACTAATCTCAAAAATTTCATCATCCTCTACACTATTTTCACCACCTTCAACTCTTTCATCAACATCTGCTACACTAGGTACACTATCCTCAATACTTCCACTATCCACAACTCTGGTCTCGTTGCACTCAACACTTCCACCACTTAGATTTTCAGCAGTACTTTCAAGACAGTTTTTTTTTAATGGTGGTGAATCTTCAAAGGGTGTAAATTCACCTGCCACATAATCCTCCTCCAGTTTCTCCATCTCATCTTTATCACAAAATATTGAACCCTTTAAGTTGTGTTTTTATAACGAGTAAATTAAGAATATCAAGAAAGTCATAAATGTCATATCACACTTGTCGTATATTACGTGATACTTGAGTCGGTATGATATGTATAATGCTCTAAGTCCAAAAAAAAGTGAAATTTTCACATGCTGAGAAAAAAAATTAGTACTGGCATATTTTCTTGTAGTTAAAAAAAAAAAGACATTTAGAGATAAAATTGAAGCTTGTTTAGCCTTTGGGGCTATATTTATTTGAAGCTATATGGAACAACATTACCACAACAACAACAAATTATCAATTAACTAAAATTAATGTCACATTTTTTTCCCTAATGGGCATACATTTCCGTATATCCAGGGACTACATCTTGCCAGTAAGAAACATGTCGCTCACCAACAGCGCAAACTCTTGCCGAATGTTGCTTCCCTTTAAACTTCACTTTAAGAGCATCTCCAACCTTACTTCCACCCTGGCAAATAGTTCGGCACACACAAGAGACAGACTCCTCAGCATCCCAATAAACTAGGAAGTAATTCCCTATTTAAGTAATAATACCGTTAAGTTTAAATCAATGTGATATGCAATAGCTATTTAATGAAATATTTTCTAGCCATTTAAAACAAAAACAAAAGTTGACAATAACAAGAACAAATTCGCCCATTTGGCAGGTAGTTGGGGGACGAAAAAACAAAACAAAAAAACCTTGAAACAAAACAAAAGTACATATGACTATAGAGAAGAAATTAAGTTTGCTAGAGCAAGTGTGTGACAAAGAAATAAAAAATACAAAAATTTATATATAGCTGTAAACAAAAAAAATTAACTTGAAACACAAAGTAAAACTTAAACTAGCTATGCTAGCCAGGGTTTTTTTTAGGGGGGGGCAGGGGGGGGCATTCGCCCCCCCTAGAGGATTTTGTGCCCCCCCTTGAGCATTTGAAATGAAATTTCATTATTCTAAATAGACCTGTGTGACTATGTACTGCATTTTTTTAAATTATTATATCCATTAGTCTAATTATTAGGCAACAAACAATTTTATTTAAGCAAAATATAAGTGTATTTATACAGCAATACGTTTATACAGCAATACATTTATACAGCAATACGTCTAGTCTTTCTGTTCCAAATATCGATTACACTTTCTACAATGTCATCTGGAAGTTCTTCAGGCATTTCTATTGCTATTCTCATCAGGTGAGCTAGATTTTGTTCTCCAAGACGACTCCTTAGCCTTGTTTTGATCATCTTCATTTGGGAGAAGCTTCGTTCCACAGATGCTGTCCCAACAGGAATCGAAAGGCACACCTTGGCAAGGTCACTGAGATGGGGAAACATCTGTACAAGCATGCTGTTGGTAGCTAATTCCATCAGCAATTTCGTATTGTCTTCCTTAGGCCGAGTAGTGATGTATCTCCTGAATGTCACCCACTCTGTGCGAATGTCAGAGGAAACTAAAGCTGGCACGGTAAATTCCTCTCCCTCTACTGACTTGGCTGCAAGTTCCTTGCCGTAGTGGTCCTCAAGAACACCAAGGAATTCATCCCCATATGACGACAGATCAGGAGAGTCTTTTTGTGGTAGCTTTGAAGAGTCAAAGATACTAAATGATGCTACAATATCTTGGGAAGAAAATCTCCTCGAAATATTTTCTTTCAAGTCAGTGACGAAGGGTTTAGCCACTTTATCTTGAAAGGAAGTGATAGATTCAGAGTCAATTATTGCGATAGCTTGAAGCTCATCTTGGGCATCTAGTAGCTCCAGCACCCAATTTGCAGCAGGTAACAAAGATTCATGAAGAGTTTGCAGAGTAGAATCAACCAAACCAGAAATAGCGGTCAAGTCGAGCTTTTCTGCTTGAAGACATCTGCTTAGTTTAGCAACTTGGGGCAGCACGAAGTCAAGGAGGTAGATTGCCATCACAGTAGACTTCTTTGATAGAGCTTTGTTGAGCCCCAGTGCTTCTGGCTCATGTGTTTGCTCATAGAAGGTCTCAAGAGCAATCACAATGGAAGCATAGCTCTTTTTCACTGCCTTGACACATTGTTCATGAGCTAACCAACGGGTGTCGGACGGTTTGGTGACCTTCAGTTCAGGTAGGTCAAGCACACGCTGTACACTCTTCAGGTGTTCTGCTCTTTTGGGAGAGTAGTGAAAAAATTTCCATAGAGTGAGCAATGTCTTGTAAACATGCTCAATTCCAGGAGTGTGGTTTGCAGCTTGAACACAAGCAAGTTGGAGTAAGTGGCAATGGCAGTGAACATAGAGAGCTCGAGGAGAATTCTTCTTGAGTCTCGCCTGGACTCCAGTTCTGACTCCAGAAAACGTTGCTGCTCCATCAAACCCCATTCCGACAAGCTTAGTAGGCTGAATACCCTTCTGCTTGAACCAGTCAGTCAAAGTGGTATAGATAGATGCAGCATCAGTTTTTTTCAATGGAATGGTGTCAAAAAAATGTTCAACGGGTTCTCCATTTTCCTCCCAACGAAAACAAAGAGAAAGCTCTTCGATTGTTGATATATCTGTGGATTCGTCAGCCATCACACTATAGAAAGGAGCCTTGCGAAGGCGTTTGAGCTGAGATTCTTCTACCCACAATCCCAGTGCCTCCAGAAAATCGGAAACAGAATCTGTAGAGGTGTAGGTAGCATTTCTTGCAGATTTTTCAGTAAATTGTTTTAAATCATCACCACAAGACACAATCAAATTAACCAGAGCAGCAAAATTGGTGGTGTGAGGAATGTGATTTCGTGCAAGGAAGTGAGTACATCGCAAAAGTGCCTTAATTCCCTTCCTGTTTCTGATCCTCTGCTCTTCTGTGACACTCCGCAGTTGCTCTAAAATGGATACTTCCTTCTTAGTAGCCAGCAATTCAGCTTCGGAACGGCGAATGTGAGTATCACTCTTTGCATGGGCACGCATCTTCTCAACCGCTTTTTTCCAATTTTTAAATGGCTTTGTAATCCATGCTCCACCTGTCTTTTGAGAAGGATGATGATCGTACTTTCGACAAGTTTTGCAGAATGCTCCGCGGTAATTTTCATCATATTCTAACCAAAGAAACTGCTTTTCCCACTTTTTGTTGTACTTCCGCTGGCCTGATTTTGTTCTATACTTCGACTTAGCTCTATAGTTAGCCGTGCTGGAAAGACTTCTTTTAGTTGGAGGTGGCTCTAGGCTTTGGCTATCAGAAGACAATGGCTCCTCATCTTCACTGCTACTACTAGTAGATGCTGGTGTAGAAGACTGCTTTGAAGTGCTTGCACTAAAGTAATGCCGAATATCCATCTTCTCAAGACTTCTTGAACTAACTAACTAAGCTACTCAAGCACAGACTTATATAGGCTGACAGGGTTGTGCCAGCATTTGCAAGCACAACTGTTGTGGTTGTGCTTGCAAGTGCTGGCCTGGCAACTGTCTCCAGTTTGTGTACAGCTATTGCAGGTGCAAACAATCATAAAAAGGTGTCAATATGACATGTCAATTACATTACTTTTCACCCTTTTTTTGCAAGGTCACTGCTATTCAAGCTGGATCATGCAGGCACACACACACTTAAGCAGGCACACACACACTTAAGCAGGCACACACACACTTAAGCAGGCACACACACACTTAAGCAGGCACACACACACTTAAGCAGGCACACACACACTTAAGCAGGCACACACACATTAATAATTAATACAGGCACACACACAATTAATGCATGCACTCTGACACATGCATGCCCCCCCTTGCTAACAAAAATCTCTATTTTGCCCCCCCTTAGCAATTTTTCTAAAAAAATCCCTGCTAGCTAATAATGTTAGGGCTGATGTGTGGCAAAAAAAATAAAAAATATATATACTTGTTATAGCTTTTGAAAAACAAAAAACAAAAAATAGCACAACTAAAATATAGCTATTGAAAACAACACAATACAAAGCTGCTATACTCACTAGAATTTGCTAAAGCACTCAAACGGCTTCTAAGAGTCATTTTTCCACAAAAAGGCTTCCACCGTAGCAGCAAAACTTCTATCCTTTGTGCAACCGTTGCACGCGAACGCCGACCGTACGCGTATAACGAGGAGCGATAAATATCGTCGCAAATTTTATTGTCCATTGCGGCGTTTATTCGCGACGGTATGACCATTTTTAAATACCGCGCGACGGAACAGTACGGCCGTACCGTATGCTATAAACGGGCATACACACGCCGTTTTTTTACCGTTTTATAGCGGTTGCGACTACCGTTCCACAGCCGTTCTACGGGACAGAATTCGGAACTTTTTTTTGGCGCCTACTGTACTTATTTTTTTTTGAGGCTGCCCTCCAGATATTCATGCATGTCAACAAATTTCTTCAGCGTGAAGATCCAATCATACCTGTAGTGCATGGTCAGCTGATCACTTTCCTGAAGAAACTATTGGGGAAGTTTATCAAACCTATGGCTATAAAAGCAGTATCCGAGAATAATATTTGTGCCTGTGATTTCGAAGATCCAAATACCCAATTGTCTGGTGAGTTGTGCATGGCCTATATTGACATTAAATAATATAAAGATAATGATCTGTTCATTGGAGTAATGACAAGGCAGCTGTTGAGAAGATTGGAAGGAGATGTCTCTCCTTGCCAAAAAAGAAAGTTTTATGCTGCTGCACGGGAATTTTATGTCACAGCGACAAGATATGATGCATTTGATCATCTTCCACTAAATGATCCTGTATTACAAAATCCAGTTTTGTATATTTGCTAACCGAACATCGGCGAGCATTTCAAGTGTAAATTACTTTATTTCAAGGTACATAATTAAAGTGAATCTTATTGCTATTTTATTATCAGTATTTTTTAAGTATAATTATTACTTATTATATTATTTTTATTAGTATTATTTATTACTATTATTATTATTATTATTAGTATTAGTATTAGTATTACAATTATTATTATTACAATTATTATTGTTACAATTATAATATTAATTATTTTACTATAATATTATTACAGATATTCAAGTTTGCTGACTTATTCATCACATGCTGAATACAATGAATTGGAAGATCAGTTCTTATGGTATCAAGCTATAGAAGAAAAATATATTCCTGATGAGGTGTGGCAGTCTTCTTTAGTTCATGATGATGAAGGTATAAAACACCACAGAATGGATTTCGTATGGTCTCACATGAGATTAATGAAGCACCCTGATGGCTCACCAACACTAAACAAGTTGGCAGAAGTAGCACTTCTTGTGCTTACATTACCACACTCAAATGCAGCAGAGGAGAGAGTATTTAGTCTTGTAACTACGAATAAAACAAAGTTTAGGCCGAATCTTCAACTCAATGGGACATTGTCCGGCATCCTCACTATCAAGTTAGCGACAAATGGTCTACCATGCAAAAAGTATGAACCTTCCGAGGAAGTTCTTACAACTGCTAAAAAAAGCTACTATGAACTATAACAAAGCACACTGTAAAAAGTGACTAAAGTGACTGATGAGAAAAGATAACGATAGCAAAAATCATTTAACCTAACATATTTATACTGTTGATCATAATGTACTATATTTTCCCCTTAATTTTGTTGTCTCAGTTGAGGGTGGTGGTGGTACATGGCCATTTGCTGGTAGCAAAAATAGGGCTTGAGAGCTAATTGCAAAAAAATCTAACTAGAGAGGCAGCTGCTAAAAGGTATTGACATGGCTTCATATGAGCAGCTGATTATTTAGTCTACAAGGCTATGTCGTAGTGTATGGCAGGTAATTTGACCACATCCTGCTACTTAGCCTGAATTCCAGGGTAAAAAGTGGGCTTATATTAAATGCGGCCCCTAAATAAAATACTGGGCCCTACAACTCCAGAATGGTAGTACATGGGGTACTTAATTTTGGTGCACATATAGAGCCCACCACACCTGACAATCCTATAGAATAATTTTTGTTCTGAAGAGTTTTAACTATTTGAGACCAAAATATAAGGGAATAGAATAAAAGGTAAGAGTAGCTTTTGCTCTATAGGATTCTTAATAATCATTTTTGTATTCTCCTACAAATAATTAGCTGTTGAACTCCAACGGTTCTTGTGATTCAGGTTCTCAAGTCAGATCTTTAACAAGCTGTAGAAACTTCTGTGACTGTCAATACTAGCAGTGTTCACTCTAGACCTGCCAGGTATTCCATCATTGGTTGCTTACATGAAATAAAATTAGCCCCATGCTCAATAAACCAATATAATTCTACCATAGCAACCAAAGTGCATGGGCGTGTATCACCAAGCATGACTGTTTTCCACATCTCACTCATTTGACACTCGTCTCACTCATTTTACACTAAACTGTCACTCTTTTGCAAATATTGAGGTTGAGATCTGCGCAATGACATCGGTAGAAGTTTATGAGCCCAAGGAACTCTCGAAGCTTGTGACTGCATTTAGTGACTGATACAGTAGGAGACAAAAAAAAGTTCGAATACGGCCGTAAAATGGTAGTTTTTTGGTAAGGTATAAAACACAGACCAGGCCATACCAGACCAGACCACCCTGGACCGACCGACTGTGTTCGGGTCAGACCATATCCGTAATACTTCAGAGCTCTCAACTCTACGGATTCATCCGTAATTTATACTGATATTGCTTTCAGATTACGGACTACGGAAATGGAGCTAGTTTTACTGGGATGAGCGTTAATTAGAAATTATTTGCTATGTATGCTGTAAAGAAGAAGTGTCAAGCTGGAGGGAAGTTCAAATCCTCTTGGAAGCTCCCAGATGGTATCATAGCAAGTTCTAAGGGTGACCAATATGCTCATTGTAAATTGTGCAAGTCTGATTTTAGTGTAGCCCATGGAGGCTTCAATGATATAACACGTCATGCTAGAGGGCCTACACATCAGCAGAGATTCAAGGATAGCAATAGCACTAAGAGTATAGCAGGCATGCTTGGTCAACCCTCAGAGCTGTCACACATTCGTAAGGTTACCACAGCAGAAGTTATCATGTCAAATTTTATTGCCATGCATAATATCTCATTTCTAACTGCTAATCATCTGTCTTCATTATTTGCGACAATGTTCCCTGATTCCAAGATAGCATCTGATTTCTCGTGCAAATGCACTAAAACACGAGCTATTATATGTGAGGCTCTTGATCCATATCACAAGAAACCTATTGTTGAAAATGTTCGGAATGTCCCATATAGTTTAATGTGTGATGAGTCCAATGAAAAAGGTGACTCTGTAAAACTTCTTACTATCTTAATTAGGACTTTTGAATGTGAACATTCATCTATTGCAACAAGGCATCTTCACACAGTGGGTATTACTGGCATGACTGCAGTTGATATTTTCGAAGCCATTAAGGATGTGTTGGTGAAATATGGGTTAGAATTTTCCAACCTTGTGAGTTTTGTTTCTGATACCTGCAATGTGATGAAAGGGGTGCGGAATGGTGTATCAGCCAAAATTCGGCAAGAGCAGCCCAAAGTTCTAGATATCCACTGCATATGCCATGTGGTTAGTCTCTGTGTGAAGTCTGCGGTTAAAGCTCTCCCGATAAAAATTGATGAAATTTTAGTTGATATATATTACCATTTTCATAATAGCGTTAAAAGTATTGCATCACTAAAAGAATATGCTGAATTTTGTGATGTGGAATTTAAAGTAATTTTAAAACATTGTGATACAAGGTGGCTTTCTTTACGGCGTAGTATTAATCGTGCAATAGAAATGTGGGATCCATTATTGTCCTACTTCACAAGCCATCCTGAGGTAGAAAAGGCTGGAAGAGTAAGAACAAATTATTCTAATCTCAGTGACCCTTTTAATAAGTTGTGGATGCTATTTCTTCATAATACTCTTATTATTTTTGATACATATAATATATATTTCCAAAGCACCAAAATGGCTACTATTCATAAGCTTCACTCCCATAGTGAGCGTTTGCTAAAAAAATGTGCTTACTTATTTTGTCAAGTCATCGGTAATTCGAGCAAAAGCTCACAATTTGACAGAAATAGATTATTCAAATCCCATAAATCAGCTATCTGATGAGGATGTTTTTATTGGTGATGACACTACTGCTTTTCTCCTAAATTCAATTGAAAATGAGGGACTTAGTGCTAATAACTTCTATAAACATGTAAGGTCATTTTATGAGGCATTTGTAAACAAACTAATATCTAAATTTGATTTTATGTCACAAATCTTCCAATCATTGAAGCTTCTTGATTCGTCAGAGTGTCAGAATCTAAGTTTATCAACTTTTGAAGGGATTAGTGAGACCTTTGCTATTGATTTTGACCTGGGGGCTGTGAAGATGGAGTTTAGAGAATTTGCTGTAGATGGTGACATTTCTAGCCATGATAGTGATGGTAATGCTTATGATGCTGTAAGTTTCTGGCTTCATGTCAAGTCTATGAAAACAGTCCTGGGTGATATGAAGTACCAGCATCTCTCTACCTTAGCCCTCAATTTACTTGCAATTCCAGCTAGCAATGCTGACTGTGAGAGAGTTTTTAGCTTAGTGAGGAGAATCAAAACAGATTTTAGGGCAAGTTTGCTCCCAGAGACTATCTCTTCCTTGATTGGAGTCCACTTCAATTCACCATTTCAATGTTGTAGCCAAACGGATTTCCCAACATCTTTCCTTGACAAAGCAAAATCATGCACCAGAGAAATGAATGCAAGTTATCGTATTAACAAAGAACAGCAAAAACAATAATTATTTTATCCTATAGGTAGCTCATGTATCATCTCTTTCTGTCAATTATTATTATTTATTATGAAGGGGGAAATACTGAAAAGCTCATCAAAATACTGAAATAGCATACCAGTAATACTGAAAAAGCAATTCTTAGGTTGAGAGCTCTGTACTTGCACAGGACTAGCTATTAACTGCCCGACTAACTCATCACTTATGCTTTTAGCAAACAAAGAAAAATTTACAGCACATCCAATGCACCACAGTTAATCTACAAGTGGAGCCTATTTCCATTACCTCTCATACATGAATAGTTCCAACAAATATTTGCTAGCTATTGAAACTAATAATTTCTCATTCATTTCACCCATTAATTTTATTTTTCACTTCATGTTGGCAAATGAATGGAATGAGCTCTCTCATTTATTGAGTACAGGTTAATTTAAGAAAATTATTTTCCAAAATATTAGATGACAGTTTGATAACAAATACATGTTGCACAAATCATGGAACATGAACAATTCTGGTGTATGGTGTGAAAGTCTTGGAGCTGATGTGCCTACAAAAAATTGATACCAATGTCTTAATCAGCATGCTTATATGGTCAGCTATAACTGGTCAAACCTGTTTTGTCAGTCAGTTGTTCTCTAACCTTTACTGTAGTTCACTCAGTTTTTGTTTAATTAGTGATTGCTATAATTATTTATTTTCATGGGTGGAAAGTAGAGATCAACCCTCGAAATCTTTTCCTTAATAAGCCATGTATGGTTGGGGAGGAAGGGGGGGGGGGGGTTGTAAGATTACTATCCTCTTGAAAAACGTATTAAATGTCTACTTAGATGTTCCTTTTTGCTTCAAAGAAAAAGAATTATTCCTTATGGCAGAATCATTTACTTTTGCTACTTTCGTCCTTCCAGGAAATTAAATACACTTCACCTGCCACAGGTTGATAAGGTGGGTGTGTCACTCCAACATTTTAAAAATACTGCAACACCTGAAACAAGGTCAGATCATTATCTATGTTCCTAGCCTAAGGCTTTGCTGAGCTGCAGTTAGATGGTTTCATTGCTGCTAGCTTGGAACCGTTGTGCTTCCGCCTGCCCTGACTTAGCCTAAGATAAACCTCCTGTACTGCTTTGAAGGGCAGCAGCTGGCAGCTAAGGGGCCTGATAACAAGTGTAGTGTTGCTCTGCCTGACACTCTGGTGGCAGTTCTACTCTGTCTCCTCCCACTTCCACCACAAGTTTATGACTAGAATGGTGTGCTTTGGGCCTGTGTCTGCCTATGTGGTCCCCAGTGGCTCTGTGGTTAGAGCATCAGCCTTGTGTGTTGGGTTGCTGGTTCAATTCCCTCCTGGGTGCCTGACTTTTTTCCGAGTATGTCAGTCTTCTTCCTCCTAGTTTTCGCTCCAACCATGGTAGTGAAACAGGAGAATGGCATAGCTTGTTGCATCCAAGCACTCACATAGGACGATAATAACTGAAACTAACTAAGTCACAGAGCTGATGAATAAAACTAAAACTAAAATTATTTTTTTAATTAAAATAGCTAAACATATTTAGTGGCATTGCTGAAAGAAGACAAATGATCAGTGGTAGTCCCAGGAAGCTAAACCTTTACCCAATCGTTTCTTCGTAGCACCTCAGAAATGTTTTTGGCGATGGAAAACTGTTGGACAACAGTCTGTTGTTGCTCGACTATCTATCAAAGTCCCCTCCCTTAGCACGTGCATGTCAAATCATTCGGCCTCCGTGCTGTATTTGCCGTCTGTTCAGTAAGTTATAGTAGATACTAGCCACCACGTACTCCTCCAGCGGAGAAGAGTCTGAAACGAAGTTAGCTACAGCTCGGTCTAGTCTGAGTCCCTCTTCTACGTCCTCAAGAGGACGTCCCAGAAAGTGTTGTGTTTGGAACTATTTCCAACACAATGACAGATCGAAAAAAAGTATATGCCAAGTTTCCATTACATAGTCAAGCTGGTAGCTCTTGTCCAAGCTCAAGTGTGTGTGTGTAGTAAGGCATTCATGGGCAAGTTTCCTTCTAATTTAAAGCAACATTTGAAAGCCTGTCATATAACATGCTACCAGGAACTGCTAAAGGAAGAACGAAAAGAATCAAAGTACATGGCAAAATTATAAAGCTCCTCCTCCAATTCTATGACCCAAATATTCCAAGTATTTACGCCCAAACACACACTTCTTAGCCGTCACCGTAAAGTCAGCTTCACCCAAACACTTAACAACATTAAACAAATCCGCCAAATGATCTTCCCAACACGAACTGGACACTACCACGTTGTCAATATAATTTTTGCATACACTTTTTACCGGAGTCAATATTTCTTCAACAATCGCCTGAAATATGGCAGGTGAATTTTTGAGGCCAACAGGCATCCTACTGTACCTATACTTACCCAGCAGGCAGACAAAAGTAGTCAACTCGCTACTGCTCTCAGACATTTCAATCTGGTGGAAACCAGACGTGAGGTCCAGAGTTGAGAGACAAAGACTCTGACCCACCTTCTCCAAAATCTCAGTCAAGGAGGGGAGCCAAAAACGTGTGCGGGCGTTCAACTCTCTATAATCAACGCGCAAACGAATACTCCCATCCTTCTTCCTTACAGGAACGAAGGGACTTTCCCATTCTGCCCTAGACTCAACTATAACTCTATTTTCTAGCAACTTATCCAACTCAGCTCTCACTGAATCCCTTATGCCTCCAGGTATCTGTCTTGGAGGTAAATTCACAACACTAGCACCATCATCCAATACAGTCTCACAAGGTGGAGGTGGGGTCTCAGGTTCTTTTGAGGATCCCAGGAATTCAAGCTGCTTTGCAGGCAGCGTGGGAGGGCCCTTATACAGTCGTTGACAGGGTATCCTGAGTGACTTACAGGGTTTCCAAAGGTGACGGTCATCCTAAGTTGGCACACATTAATAACCTAAAGGTGTACCAGGATCGAGTGTTGTCCATGAATGCTGTTACTCTTGTGGCTCAGGAACGGGGCATTGGTGATGACTTGTTAGCGAGTAAAGCTGTTCTCAGCAAGGACAGATGTCCTGGTTATAATGAAGCTAAGTTGAAATCTGTGCTGTCTGAGTTGGAAATGAATTTCAGTGTTAAACCTGGTTTGTGTAAGGCTATTGCTTTTACCTTTGTTAAAGCTAACCACACGCTTATCTACACACTTGGCTTCTTCTGCCACTGCCACGTCGTGAATGAGTGAGAGTTTATCATTCCATCAAACTTTCTATCTACCCACCCCTCGTACAACACATCAAGGGGTCCAACCACATCTTTACCAAAGACAAGCTGATGAGGAGAAAAACCAGTGGATCAATTTGGAACCTGCCTCATGGCAAAGAGGGCTAAGGGCAAGAAATCCTCCCAGTCTACTCCACTGTCCACAGCATAGGCTTGAGTGAGCCGTGAAAATGCTCAACTACCCCGTTTGACTGGGGCCTGTAAGGGTCGCTATACTATCTATCCCCAAAGTCTCACAAAGTTCTCGCATCAGTTTGCTAAGGAAGACACTGCCTCTATCAGAAAGCACCTTGAGGGGAATACCTGTGCGTGCAATAATATCAAGGAAGCATTGGCTAGCAAGACAAATGTATGTGAAGAGATACCTAACTCCTCGCCTGCCTTTAGGCAAAGGTCCCACCAAGTCCACCGCGACAGTCCTTTCAGCTTCTCTCTGAGCCTCTCTGGCTCTCTTACTAGCAGCCCTGGTGACTGCATTGACCACTGCCTCCTCCGGGATTCTTTGAGGTCTCTGTGGGATTTCTGGGGCCCCAGCAGAGCCATTAGCAGAGCCGGCATCCACAGGTGTGGATGTCTGGACGTTACGGGTGACACATACTTGCCCTGCCCCAGAGCCCAAAGAAGTAGACTCCGGAGCAGCGTCCAGGAGTAGCTTGGCTGCCATAAAACCATCCATGGGCACCGAGTATAACACTCTCCCGCATAGCATGTCTTCCCGGGTAATAGCCACCACTGACTGAAATTTCTTACCCTGGAATTCAAAATCAACTACAGCTGTGTGCAACCACTCGGGCACACCTTTCCATCCTCTCACTTGGACCTTCTCGTCCCTCAACTGGTGCTCATAAACAAAGCAACCAGGTACAATTGTGATCTCGGCACCAGTGTCAGGCACAATCTGGTACTTGGTACCGTTCACAAACCCTTCAACATACGTAGATTTCTCTCACACAGCTACCCAATTCACATTATAAGTCCTCCCACTCTTCTTAAGGTTCAGCTTCTTTCCCGACTCACATTTGTTCTCTGCACTCTCACTTTGCTCACTTTTCAACTTGTTAGGGCAGTCAGGCGATTTGTGACCTGGCTCCCTGCAAGTGTAACACACTACACCTTGACCTTTCGCACTACCACTACCATTCAATTTACATTCGAAAGCATGATGGCCCAACTGTTGGTGTTCATACCCTGAACACTACTCAAGTTGCTAACTGAACACCACCAATGGCTGAAGGATTCTCTGATGTCCGGATTTTCCCTAGATGTGCCAGAGAGAGCAGCCTTGGCGAGCGTGTAAGAAAGTCAAGAGCGGAAAGAATTCTGATGCAGACAACAACAACATGAGCACAAAAGCAACCTGGCACAAACAATTACAACTAATCAACAAGTGAAACAGGTGACAATTTCAAAAAAATAACACCGAACAACAAAAAAAATGACACCAGATCCGAAGACAACACCACGTGATGGGCACTAAATGGAGACAAAGAACAGTTTGTAGCCTTGTAGGTATGTAGACGACACAGACGAAGTCCGAACTGAGAGTTAAATCAGTAAAGACAACCCGTAGACACGAAGCCGACGAAGGAACCAATCAATGATACAAGTGGGCGAAGTCGGAAAGGGTCTTAAACCAGTCCAGGCACCACTGCTGCCGCCAGTTGTGGGGAAATTATTGAGCACCAGTAACCATCACAGCTTACTCATAAAGGACAGTGTTCGGTCGCTGCCACCCGAATCCCCGCCATCAAAAAATAGTTTTAAATCTATAGATAAAAAATGGGAACTGCATAGGTTCCAACCTGCTAGGAAAAAAATCAGTGGCACGCCACACCCACCAATTAATTTAAACCACAACCACTAATTAAGGCTATGAATATAATTATAATTTGTTAATGCATGTGTCAGATGAAAGTTGTATTCTACTTCTTGTTCAAGGAGAGTCTAGTAGCCTTCTTACATTTTGCGATAAGTAAAGTTCAGTGTCAAAGCAACAAGAAGTGTCGTTGAACTTAATAGAAAATAAATGAACTAGTGTTTCATGGCTAAGGCTGGCATCTACTAGTAGTGAGAAGGGGTTAGACAAGTTTGTGACTGTCTTTTTCTGAAAGTGAGGCGATAGAGCTTTTTTTATGATGGCTGCCGTCTTAGTGTGACCACATGCAAAAGCCTTAGCTATTTCAGAATCCAGGAACATTGTTTTGAACAGTTTGGTAGCATGACCACTTGTGAGAAATGATAGGTTATGTTTAGCGGTAAACAAAGCCCACCTAGCTTCAGCTTCAGTAACACGTGATATATGCTGAGGTTTGAAGAAAGATGTCACCGAACATGTTGAAGAAGCTGCACTTTCTGTCTCCTTGTGGCGCTTACCATTGACTGAACATATACATCATGCTTACCACCATGAGAGACACCAAAATCTGAACAGCAAAGTGAGCAGTGGGCAAATGTGTTACCAATAATATGATTATTAAGTTGATTACAGTGAAGCCTAGTCACTATCTGATGCATCATGCAAGCATGAATGTACATAAATGTTTTGAGCAAGTTACAGTATGCAGTACAGTAATTACAGTTGCCACCAATTTATAGCTACAGCTTCCCAGACTGCCAGAGGCAACCAACTTGTTACATAATAAATTATCAGCAGACAATCTACTACATTTGGTGGGAAATTGTACAGTCAATAGGCCTGTGGGGAATTCCGTATATGGCAGATTGATAAGCCCAATTTCCTTGGCTGCCACCGTGACACCCGACAGTTGGAACTTCCGTGGCAGACAATAGGCGGTCAGAACTTCCGTGCGTGGCAGATTGATAGAGTAAAATTCCGTGACTGCCACGGAGCTTTCGTGGCACTTGGAACCTATGGAACTGAAAGGGACGCATGCATGACTGGCTATATAAGTCCTTTATCACACATGCGCACATATAATATGAGGTGATCCACCGGAAGTCCGGGGCACAAACTAACACCACACAAAATAATACACTCATAATTGCTCATGCACTCTGCTTACAATATAAACAACAAAATGACACAATGTTCTATATGCAACTGTCCACATCTTCTCCTTTTCTCCTTTCATCTCTTTATGTGGCCACTCCCACAGAGATAACTTAGCACATAGTGAATGGAAAATACTCAAAGGTCATTGTAAATTGCTGAAACCATTGCAATATATATATATCTAATTAATGCTGAGGGATGTACAACTATTTCATCTGCCCTTCTTACCTTAATGGAAATCAATCTTCACTTGTAAGATTAAGCAATTGCTTCCCTTCTTCACTCAGAACTTAAACGAAGGTTTAGGAAGTGCACAGACCCAAAGTGATGAGTCTTATGAACCCTTGTACATCATGTTCACAATGTTGGATCCCAGTTACAAGACATTATTGAATCCTATACAACTAAATTCAGCTAAGAAAGAAGTGCTTAAACTTTTAAATGGTGATTGAGTTGTTGTAGTTCAGTTCACTGACTCCCCGTGAAGTCATCAGGAATGTGAGGATCAACCTCCAAAGAAAAAGTCCATCTTCTAAAGTTTAGGAGAAAAAGATAAAGAAAGGTCTGCTATGGGCATCCAAACGACATCATGGTGAACTAGAACTAGTGAACAAGGTACGTCCATGCTTATCCAGATGAAGAGGATCCTCTACAGTCCTGGGTTGAGAACAAAGAAATATACCCTAACTTTATAGTCTGTAGCTGCTAACATTCTTTGCATTCCTGGATCATCTGCTCCTCTTGAACGTACTATTTCTATAGCTGGTCTTGCTACTGCAGGAAGGCAAAACCACCTCTCTGGCAGGAACCTCGAGGTTGAAGTTATGATTAATAAGAACAAGGTTTATCTGTATTGCTTGTTTAACTATACCTCTTATCAAATTACAGTTTCCCTGTGATATTTTACCTTTGACTGAAATTAAGATATTACTAACAAACTATCAATGGAATTAGAAGAATTAGCTAGCAGTTAAAATAGGCTGTAAAAATTAAAGTGTAGCTATACTAGAAAAAAGGAAGACAACAAAATTCGAGTTGATTTCTTATAATAGCTATATAATAATTATTTCGAAAACTAAATTATTGTAGCTACTCCAGTTAGGGGAAAAAAAAAAAGCTAAAAAACCAGCAAACAATATTGTGAAAAACTAAATTGAAGTCAGCATTTGAAAAACAAGAACTATCAAAAAGTGATGACTTAAAAAAACAACAACTAAAACTAAACTAGAATTGAAATTAGTACATTGAAAAAACCAACTTATTGTAGTTTGCTAGTGAAAATTTAAAACCTAAAATTAATTTTTTGTCAAAAAATATAACCAAAACTAAAATGTAAAACCAAAACATTATGAAATAGCAGTGATCATAATTCGTCCACCAGTGCATAGCCCGTATGTTCTTGTGGTGTGACCACCCCACAGCAACATATATACTACACATGTATTCTAACATTATCTTATTCATGCATACATTTTCACTTAACATACTAACACGCATACACAACATATTATCATTGGCTGATACACTCTCAACATTACCATACAAGGAACTCGTCATTTATGCAAGCATGCCCAGACTCACTATATGTATACAGTTTCCTTTCATTTTGTCCGAGTCTCAGCAGTTTCTTGAAATAAAGCTTTGTACAATTCCACCTAAAGCTCCAACTGTCAACGGGCACCTTGAGGTTATCGAGATAGCTAGTCTCAGGGTTGGTGATTTACAAGCCTAACCTTAGCTGCAGAATTGGTGAGGTTAGCCTGCTGAGTACTCAGGTGGCAGCATACTGTGTGAATAGTGTCTCTCTACCACTGGGATAGCAGTTAGTTGTCTCACCACATCTGGTGACAGCGGTGCTCCTTAGTTGAAGCAATTCCTTCGGAGTTAAGAGACGATTCTACGCCTATTTATAGTTGCTCCGCTACTTCGATAAATTCATCACACTGAAATAATTCCCTTTGTTTAAGCTTTTTTTTTTCAAACTAAAGTTTCCAATTCAACCGTTATAATATATTTTCTTTGACTTATTATGTCTGATTCAGATACTCCAGCTGTGCAGTGCAAACCAGTAAACAAGAGACCTCATCGCTCTCGTGCTAGGGTGACCTATCCAAAAGAACAAGAACCCTACTTTGAAGATGATTTCTCTGTGGACAACTTGGTGCTCCGCGCAAGTCAGATGAAAATTGATCTTGATGCCTCGGCTTCTAATGCCCCCCCCCAGGATGCCAGCGCTTCTCATACTTCTGTACCTGCTCAAGATGACCTCCAATCTCTTCGACATCTTACTAGCCATTTAGCTACTGAAGCAGCTTCCTCAGACCCATCATCTGCTAAACTTTTGTCTTTATTTGTATCACAGAATGAGCTGCGTGACCGGGAGCAGCGTCTTCAACGTCAACAGGAGGCATTATGGCGTGAACAAGAGAAGTCTTTTCAGACTCAGCAGCTGGAGTTCATGAGACAAACTCTAGCCACTCAGACTGCCATCACTCAGACTAGACAAAAGGAGGATGATGAGCGTGAAGCTATAAGACGTGCTGACAAACTTGAACAAAGACTAGACCGTGTGCGTTCTTCTTTGGTGCCTATGTCCAGTGCTGAAGATGCCTTTTCTCTCCTATTGAGGTTTGAACGCACTATGGTATCGCGCAATATTGACAAGTTCCAATGGGTGGTTCTGGTTGAGGTTGTGTTGAGGGGTAAATTGTTAGATACTTACCATTGTTGTGTGGATTCATGCATTGGTAATTGGGAATTACTGAAGGCCAAGCTCTTAGAATCTGGGGGGTTTGGTACACATGATTGTCTCGATATGTATTACCCAAAGTTTAGACAATCTGGTAGTCTAGAAGCTTCTACTTGGGCTAAAATTACAAGCTATCGTACTTTTGTTGTTCTTAAGAATTCTGGTGTCATGTCTAAATTTTCTGATGATGATCTTACGCTCGTATCGCAAACTGTTGCTAACTGTGGTGTACTGTCCTCTCTGTCTAGACCTGGTCGCTCCTTTGTCTACAGTCAAACTCTAAACACCCCCCAAGATATTCTTACTGCCTGTGACCAATACAAATCCAAGAAAGAATTCACTGGTATGTTTCCCTCTCATTCCAATTCATACCGGCCCTACTCTGAGAGACCACAAAATCCTAGCCTTTCTGTTCCTGCTAGAGCTCCATCCGATAATTTGTTTTCTCATAACCCCAAAAGTATCACCTGTTTTAAGTGCAATGCTGAAGGTCACTATGCCAATGCTTGTCCAGAGCGTAAAACCAATCATGAGAGCAATCAGTTTCCTCCTGCTCATTCAAATCCCACTGCCCAATCTACGTCAATGCCAGGCTTTCCAGCCTCTGCTAAGCCAAAAAAGGACTTTGATCACAATGTACGATCTGTAAAACAGACTGTATTGAAATCAGATCAAGGTCATGAGTATGTAGAATCTATTCTGCCTGACTGTCTGAATGTTGTAAATGGCTTTCCTAATTTAATTAATCTCACTCTAGATGGTAGTGTGAATAATGTTCCAGCCTTGTTGATCTTAGATACAGCTGCAGATGTCTCTATGTGCTCATCCAACTTAGTTTCTAGCTCTGACTCTCCTGTGTGTCGTAGAACTATTAGTGGAATTGATAATGTTAATCATTCCTTGCCATGTTATTTGTTGCCACTCTCCACTCATGGTGTACAGGGTAAATGTCTCTTTGCTTCGTTTCCTAAACTCCCCCCTGGTTCAGTCCTTGTTGGTCGTGATTGTGGGGACACCCTCACACACCTTATTGATGTGGCTAAGTGTACTCCTAATAAAGTTTTGGTCACCCGCGCTCAAGCTAAAGCCCATGCAAAGGTAGAGCATGAGCGTCAGCTCAGGCACGCTGTTGAAGGTGCCACTCCCATTTCAGTTGATTCTATTCAAGATGACGAAACAGTAATTCTGTATTCTGATACTGACACTCCCTCTAATTCTGATTGCTTAGAAGACTCTGATTTTGCTGACTCCTTACTGCTTGAAGTGCCTCCTTCCACACATAGTGGTAGTGCTTCTCCTGATGACCTACCTAATTATTCCCCAATAGCCTGTCCGCCTTCAACAGTTGCATCCACACCTACAGAGTCTTTGCCTGATGTTTCAGTTTACTCTGATGCACAGCCCAATGCTTCAAATTCTATCTCTCATTTAGTTCCTTTCCCTCACTTACAATTTGATGGTATTTCTAAATCTGATTTTATCAAACTTCAAAGATCAGATAGTTCAATTGCTCACATTTGGTCATGGGCAGAACAAGGTGTTAAAAGGTGTTTTGTTGTTGAAGATGTATTAATGTGTCTCAGTACAACCAATGGTCGTATATCTCACTCTATTGTACTTCCTAAACAGCTCAGACAAGAAGTGCTCACTATAGCCCACAATCACTCTGGTCACTTTGGTGTAGGCGCCACTAGAGCATTAATAAATCCATATTTTACCTGGCCTGGTTTATATCGTGATATTAAAAATCATGTTAAATCTTGTGTGCAATGCCAAAGGTTCAACTCTTCTTCTCCTTCTAAAGCCCCACTGATTCCTCCCGAGATCATTACAAAGAGGTTTGAGAAATTGGCCGTTGATGTGGTCGGCCCTCTCCCTAAATCCAAGCAGAACTATCGTTTTATTCTCACTGCGATGGACTTAGCCACTGGCTTTCCATTTGCCTGTCCCATGCATGGTTTTACAGCTGAGGAAACTGCACAAAACCTAATTTTAATATTTTCCTTTACTGGTTCCCCTGTTGCCGTTCTCTCTGACCAGGGTAGCAACTTCTTGTCCAGGGTTATGTCATGTGTTTATGCTAAGTTTGGGATCCTGCGAATTAGGACATCACCCTATCATCCCGAATCCAATGGCAAACTTGAGCGCTTACACTCTACCCTCAAAGCTGTTATCAGAAAATCACTAGATAATCGCTCAGACTGGCCTGCTGTCATTCCTCTTGCTTTGTTCTATCTACGTAACCTCCCCCATTCTAGACATGGCCACACCCCTTATGAATTAACATTCCTTAAGCCAACACCCCACATTCTATCCTCTCTTCGTTCTATCTGGATCTCACCTGACTCATCTGTGAATGTACCACGTTTCCTTGATGAGCTTAATAACTCCATGGAAGCTGTCCTACTGGCTTTAAAGCAACGTGTAAAAGATGACGTTGTCAGAAAGCGTGAGTCCCGGGATCATCGTAAACTTCGTGTGTTTGGTATTGGTTCTCTTGTTATGCTGAGAATTCCTGGGTTGCATGGTAGCCTGGAGGCTTCCTGGGAAGGCCCTTACAAAATTGTTGCTCGCACATCAGAAGTTAACTACCGGGTCATTCCTGTTGGTGCCCAAAATAAATCCAAATCCAAAGTTGTTCATGTAAACCTCTTAAAAGAATTCAAACAAGGTTCCCATGTATTTGCTGTTGTTGCAGTTCATGATGACTCTCAGGTTATAAGTAACTCCATTTCCTCTTCAATCTCACCTGAATTAAGTCTTGACCACCACTCTGAAATGTCATCTTTACTGTCATCCTATACCAGTGTATTTTCTGACACTCCGGGGTGCACACAGACCACTTCCCACTCTATTTCAGTGACTTGTGACACTCCAGTGTGGACACCTTCTTACACTATACCTGCACAGGTTGAAAAAGCCTTCCAAACCTCTATTGAAGAATTGCTTGCTTTGGGTATTATTGAACCATCCCAGTCTCGTTGGTCTTCACCACCCATTCCTATCATCAAAAAAGATGGCTCAATAAGAATTGTTGTTGACTATCGCAAACTTAATTCTGTCACAGTACCAGAACCCTTTCAGATGCCAACTGTAACTGAGATTGTTTCCCGTTTGGGTAATGCTGTGTACTTATCCAAATTAGACCTAATGAAAGGATTTCATCAAGTGCCTATGGAACCTGGCTCAAGACAATACACTGCTTTTAGCTGTCGCCACGGCAAATTTCAGTACTGCCGCATGCCCTTCGGATTGCGTAATGCGCCTGCCACATTTCAGCTGCTTATGCAGACCGTACTCAGAGGGCTTGAATCCTTCTCTTCTGCTTATATTGATGATATCATCATCTTTTCTCTATCATGGCATGATCATCTATCCCATATCAATCAAGTTTTATCACGTCTCAACCATCATGGTCTTACTGTAAAACAATCCAAGTGTTGTTGGGCATTTTCCTCCTTTGACTTTCTTGGTTATAATGTTGGTAATGGGTCCCTGTCTATACCTGAGGCTAGAGTGAAACAGTTAAGGGAGTATGCCAGACCTAAAACTATACCTCAACTACGTTCCTTCCTTGGGCTTGTCAATTATTATCGTCATTTTGTGCTGAACTTTGCCTCGCATTCGCGTCATTTGACTTGTCTCACAAAACGGGGGCTCCCCCAAAACATCGACTGGAACAACGACGCTATTGATGCATTTGATGTTATTGTTTCATGTATTTGTAACAACATTTCCCTATGTGTTCCTCTTCTTTCAGATTCCTTTGGTGTATTTTGTGATGCCTCTCAATCTGGCATTGGAGGTGTATTGTGTGTATACAGATCAAATAGCTGGAAAACTGTAGCATTCTACTCCAGACAATTGCAGCCAAGAGAAAGTCGATATTCTGCAACTGAAATTGAAGCTCTTGCTATGTTATCGTCAATTGAACATTTCGCATATTACTTGACTGGTCAGGATTTCAAGGTATTCACAGATCATCGTGCTCTCACTCATCTGTTTGATTCGCCATCCTTAAACAATCGCCTGTGGAGATGGAGAGTACGCCTGATGGATTTTTCCTTCCAGACCGTCTACATTCAAGGCCACCTTAATGTTCTGGCAGACGCGATGTCGAGACAAGGATGGACACCACTTCCATCAGAAGATAACGATACAGACTTAGCTTCTGTCGCCGGTCTCCGGTCTTCATGGGGGGGAGGTGTGGTGTGACCACCCCACAGCAACATATATACTACACATGTATTCTAACATTATCTTATTCATGCATACATTTTCACTTAACATACTAACACGCATACACAACATATTATCATTGGCTGATACACTCTCAACATTACCATACAAGGAACTCGTCATTTATGCAAGCATGCCCAGACTCACTATATGTATACAGTTTCCTTTCATTTTGTCCGAGTCTCAGCAGTTTCTTGAAATAAAGCTTTGTACAATTCCACCTAAAGCTCCAACTGTCAACGGGCACCTTGAGGTTATCGAGATAGCTAGTCTCAGGGTTGGTGATTTACAAGCCTAACCTTAGCTGCAGAATTGGTGAGGTTAGCCTGCTGAGTACTCAGGTGGCAGCATACTGTGTGAATAGTGTCTCTCTACCACTGGGATAGCAGTTAGTTGTCTCACCACAGTTCTATGCAGAAACTTAATTAAACAAACAACCAAATCTGAACAACACCCCATTTTTTCACTTCCTACACATGCTCACTTCACTCTACTTTTTGCCTCCAATTTTGACTTTTAGTACTTCCTCAACCTCAATAATTTTATCTTTTGTCATTTCGTGTCGTGGTTGCCTTTGCCTTACTAATTCAATTAATATTTCGTTCAATCTCATTTACTGAGATAGCTATAATAATTATAAGACTTGGTCCTTCGAAGCCATACCCTCAACACATTTAATAACTACAGCAGACTTTCTGCTTTTTAAATTTAGTTCAAGCCTCTCAACAAAAATGTCAGTGGTAACTTTAAAAAATAAAGTTTTTTATCAAGAAATGCTTACAGTGAAACCTCTAGCAGTGGACTCTCTAACAAGCAAATTATCTCTTTATAGTGAACTTTATGCTTACCCCTACAAAAGAAAATGCATTGCTTATCACCTGAAGCAACCAACTTGTAATTTGTGAACTGAAAGCCTAGCCCTACTGATCATCGGTAACTCAACATAGAATTAATCATGAGACATAATTTGATATGCTACTGTGTCAAATTTACATCTTTGTAGTATGAATAAAGGCTATTTCAAAAGTGTAACATTTCAGTCAACGGACACCTATATACATTAGACTTGGACTTTAATAATGCAACAAAAAAAAGAAACAATAGTTAAGATTTTCTTTATTCAGAAAAATATGAAAGGCATACTCAATAGCTATATAAAACCAAACCAATAGCAATACATTAGTTGCAGAATTGTTATAACTGAATGAATGAGAACTGCATTTTGCACAACAAACTGGGGGGGCTAGATGTAACCTATCTCTCCCCAACATCATCTAAAAAGACGTGAGTATTCTCGAATGAATCCATGAAGGTCATCAGAAGATTCACACCTATGAATGAAAATAGTGCCTTTTAATAGGTGAACAGAATAATGAGCATGGATTGCAAATCCAACACATTCAAATATGAACTTTTTCAATAAACAAACTTTCAGTGATATCAAATTCAAACAATCTGGGTATTAGGTTCACATCAAGTTATTAAAAATTAACAGACATGCCCAATGTCTACCAATTTAATTATATCTCATTTACTGGTTGTATTTCTTTCACAGAGGTATTTCATTTTCTCTGAGATAAAACTCTTTCACTGTCTTTGACTTTCATTTCCACTTAAAACCCCATCCACTATATCTCACAAATTAATCAATGGAAATATCTATTCCTGAACGTATGTCCATTACATTTTAATGTCACGAACTCTTGGAATCCAAATTAGTCATAAAATAACTATAAGTTACATCAACAGTACTCTTCCATATATAATTGCTGCTTAGCAAGTGTATCTTAGAATTAAAGGGCACACCTGTTTTATATTTTGCTTTCTACAGCCCTAAAACGCTACTCAATCCCTCCCTATCAATAGTGCACATCTATCACATTAGTACAGTGTTTCCAGCTTAAAGAGTAAACTTTTTGAAACACTATAATTATGATCAATTGTCTCACAAAAATGTAGTTACAAATTCCTTGTCACTAAAAATATAGGTCAATTCAATCATAACACCACAAAGTTTCTCAGAAACTTCTCCCATAGACTCTAATACATTACAACCATTTTATTTTGTTATTATCCCATGTCGTCACCAGATCATCATTCGATCCTCACCCGCGTTGAATGTCATTATGCTGTGGGCCAACGGTACTTTCCCTATTAATTTTTGCCCTTGTGTAAGTAATTCCCCTTATTAGAAAACTGCTGGCTAATTAAGGCTTTATTCAATCGACTGAGAAAACTACACAGCCAACGAAAAGAGTATAAATAACTGGTTGATATCGCTAACACTTTCAAAAAATTCCAGCAAAAGTAATGTAGTAGGCACTGCTGACCCTCTCCTAGTGATGCTCAAGGTCCCCTAGTAAGTATTCTGTCAGTAGATGATGCCACCAGTAAACTTGGACTAAAGAACTGGATGTCACTTCCCACACCGAGTCTACACTATGCCAATGCTGATCAGTCATTCTTCTGGAACAAACAATTTCATATCCACATTTTTATCAAATAAGTTGCTATTTCAGATACAAGGCAGCATCACTTTTTTATAATGTCGCCTAGATTTATTTATTTTTGATAATGCACTTTTACACCAATAAAGCTGATGAAAATAATGTGTATGCGTGACAATATTATGACAAATGACAGCATCAGGGAGAATTCCAGAAGACACCGAAAAGTGCCTGTCAGAGCAAGGTGGAATCTGGAGGGATGAATACTTCACACATTAGTGTGCAACCTAACACATATAACAAAATTAGTTATAGCAATATTGAGTATTAGTTAACACTGAATTTTTGTTTTTTGTTTTTTTGCCCAGGTCTCCTAAGTTCTGTTTAAAACCCTAACTCTTCTAGAATACTAGTTTGGACATACAACTTGCCAACTAAAATCAAAATTGCAGATTAATCACCTCTTAGTTACTAATCTAGAGCACAGAAGAGGTGCGACAAACACTAAAGCCTCTCGTCAAGGTGCCTCTGTGAGCCCAATCTTGGCAGGCATTTCAGGAGAGCGTGCTTAGTTCCTCAGTATTCAGTGTCGCCTGGTGTCGAACAGCAGTATCACTAGTCACCTCTTAGTACGTCCTCTAGATAGATAACAAAAAACTTAATACACTTGCAGAGATACAGAAACTAGCTACTGCTTCCATGAACGCGTTAGCTTACACTTCGGAGAAAGAAACACAGTGCGAAGTGCTACCCGCTTTTTGCGGCCTGGCAATAATTGACTTAAGAGCGCTTGCACCTAGGTTATACGTAGCGATTACGTAGCAGATATCACTAAATCTGAATAAACGTCACCTAACGTCATCAAATGGCGATCTCTGCAAAGCTGATAGTCAGCTAAAATTTTCAAATTTTTTCCTCAAATTTTTTATTTCACCTCACAAATATATATATATAAATATGAAACTTCAATTATTATTCTATGTTCTGACGAGTTTAGAAAGGTCCAACTATAAAAATTTAAGAATACTGGTACTTTTTGCTACATTTTTGGCCTTTTTATTTTTTATTTGTGCACCAATTTATTTTTTTAAATAAACTTCACAAGCCATATTTCATATTTTCTAAGCGAGAAAGGTCCAAGTATAAAACTTTTATTTTCCTGGACTAAACACATCAAAGTTTCAAAATGGTTAACTTCGGTCCCTTCAAGGTGTCACCTATCACACGTATAACCACACAACAATACAATAGAATACAAAAAATGAACTCTGTAGACCTTAGTCTACCTGCAGTGGAATAAAAACATAACAGTAAAAATTTCAACTTAAGCTGGAAGCACTGTACACATCTGTCACATTAGTATACACCTATCAACTTGTAGTACATTTTACACTGAAATTTCGTAAACTTAAAAAGAACTAACCTAGAAACTGATGAAATGAATCGTTCTTTTTGTTCCGATGTAATTTCGATCTTGCCACTGGGTAATTTTTCTACAGCTCCTTGTAACGCCTTAACAATTGGCTACATTATATAGCATGTACAGTACTCAAGATTGTGCTAACAAGTATTTCCCACCATTAAAAACAAAACAAAAAAACAACAACAAAAATACATTGAGAGAATACTGTACATGTGCAAAAAGATCTAAATATATACCATAGAGAAGTGCTAGCAAATACAATTACAATCACAACGTAATGTTGAAATAGAACAACAATAACATATAAACATTTTTAAATCACAAGTAATAATAAGCACCTTAGTTCAGCCACCTGGGTTGTCATTCCCACGATCCATGGCGACAATAATCATTTAAATTAAGATGGTTTCAGCTAAGTGCATTCAAGTATAATCGTGGCCAAATTTAGACTAAAGTTACACTATGTGACAATTAGCTTAGATGATAAAATAACATAATAAGCCCTCCCCACTCCTTATTGATTTCTACCATATTACCTCTCTAGCATATTTTACCATAGCCCATAAAACTTCAGCAGAGTCAGATATCATAACAGAAGGTAAATACACAAATCCATTTAACAGACCTGAAATATTAAAGTCATTTCAAAATTATACACATCTAGTCAGCCTAATTCTTACCATCCATTAGGACCATTCCATGAACATTCAGAAATTCATTAACATAAGCATTCAAGGTTTCTTTCTCAGTAGCCTGAATGAAAAAAGAAACCCACTTCAACAACAACACAAAAATGAACTAATATAGAACTAGCATCAGCTACCTCTTTCTCCTCAGAAGATGACAGTAAGTCCCTGAAAAATTTCATGACACTAGCATAAGCATCTCTGTGGTTAAAAGTTAAAGCAGCTAGGGCACACTGGGTGGCTATGGGATAAACCTCACTTTCGAAGAAGGCCGTTGGACAGCGCTGCAAATACCTGTTTCCAAAACACAAATAAAGAATTACTCAGCTACACTGCTATAAAAAAAAAAAAAAAAAAAAAAAAAAAAAAAAAAAAAATGAAACGTTTTGTGTTTATTAGGTTACCTGGGAGCAGTTAGCCCAAAGTTATACTCCACTCAACAACAAGACAGGAATTATTGTATGTTCACTTAATCATTAGTAAAAGTCATGTGACTGTATTCACATCTAAATGTCTATTGTGCAGTCATGTGATTGTATTCTCATCTAATTGTCTATTGTGTTAGTCTTAGTCATGTGACCATATTCTCATCTAATTGTCTATTGTGTTGGTCTCAGTCATGCGACTGTAAGGTTGGGTGATATTGTGATATATAGTATCACGATATTTGTATAGGCAATATGATTATATATTAACTATATTTATGTTTTACATTAAATTGAATTTAATCGTGAGTAATTTTAATTAATTACAGTGAATATAAGTGGATAGTCTGGTATATAAGTTTTTGACAAGAAAGTCAGCATTTCAACCTTGTCTGGCTTTAAATGTGCTCTTAATGGTGTCACAATATTTCCAGCAGCACTATACAATCTTTCTGAGCTGCTACTGGTTGCGCAGACACAGAGATACTTGCGAGCCAATTGAGAAATAATGGGAAGATTGAGATAATTTTGTTTCCACCAAATCGAAGGGTCTTCTTCAAAATCCAGTCTAGTAGAGGACTTGTATAGTTCCAATTCTTTCTGAACTTTTGTTCTGGTGTATTACTGGTTGAACTTGTTCTTGGTCATTTCTTTTACCTTCAACATCTTTAAACAAAGTACCAAAATTACATGTCTTCTTTGCTGGAGGAAGACATTCTTGACTACTATCAGCGGGATCAGGAGCACGAGATTACAAGTAAATACTCTCCATCTTCAGTTTTGTCTGAATACTTTCTACTTAAAGTACTTGGTTTTGAAGCACAGGTCCAAAAATGAGGCCAATTTGAAAACCATAATATACTCCTCACCTAAGTGAGAAACAGTGTAACGCTTACTGGTGTCAAGTATGACTCTCTGCTTGATATCACTGGTGAGAGTTGAATCAGAATCGTTCTGCTTCAAAAGACATTCTTAATCAAATGAAACAGTGGCAACACAGTAGATATAGTTACATACTTTTCTCCAGAGAGTAGATCTGTAAGAGATGCCAAGGGACCAAGAGCTGCAGTAATGGACGGGAGAACTTCTACATCCTACCATGTTGGAATAAGCAGTGACTTTAAAGTTGCCAATCATCATTCAGAAAGTGTACAGTGTAGCTAATATATGGAAGTCAGTTTACCATCGCTGGACCAAAAATAAGTAATAGATCCTAGCTCAGCCTTTACTCTATCTTTCACTTGAGTGTGCAACTCTGGAAGAGCAGCTCGAGAAAAGTATGACCTGCTAGGTAGCTCATAACGACTATCCAAAGTTTCCACAAGCTTCCTAAATCCAGGTTTTTCAACTGTATAAAAAGGCAAACAATCTTTAGCTAGGTAGAATATCACAGCATCAGTTAACTCCTTCCATTTCACCCCTTTCATTCATACGTCTGCATTTTTTCCCATCGACTTCGCAAGAGTAAGCTAATCACAGGGTCTTTTCCTGGACAATGACGACGAAGTTGAAGGCTGAGACTCATTCATAGCTGTCTTCACTTCTGAGAACAAAGTAGCATAGGAGGTGGAAGATGGGAAAGCAAGTTGCTGGTGTGGTAGCCACCTTCCGAAAACAGGTACGACAAATAGCAGTCTCCTTTACTAGCTCCCGTCCTTTTCTTCTAATCTGAAATACTTCCAGACTTGGCTTTTGCTGCTGGCTTCTTATGCAACTACTGACCTCTCACCACCAAGTCAGCCATACCGCCGGTCTCGAAAAAATGAATCAGAATAAAAGTTGCAGCTGCTACATCTGGTTGTGGGTGCAGTTTACCGTGGGGCGTGGGCGATATTTCACAATTTTCGATATTACGGGGAAATGCGTTACCATTTAACGGTTTAAAAAATGTCGTGGTAAAAACTATATACCTGTGTATTGCCCCACCTTATGTGACTGTATTCTCACCTAATTGTACCTAGTAACTTATGTATATTGTATGCCCTGGGTTAGACACGACCAAATCCAAATCACTACGTAGTTCACGAATTTCTGATTCTTTTTTTTTTTAACCTGCATTTTCTCCTCTCACATCTGGCTCGTGCAAATCAATATATAGGCATGCAATAAAATGGTAGACATAAATGCTATTTTTCTAAGAATAGCCAAACATGCAAGAGAGACTTGCCTACCACATAGTTTCAACAGGAACTCCCATTCTAGGACTCCAGTGATAATTCCTAAGAAATGCTTGTTTTTTCAAGTCCTAAAAAATTGCAAGTAGTTACTACATTGAAACCCATTCCCGCATGCAATTACAAAAACTCAGCTGCACTTTAATAGCTCAGTGCTTTTTGTCACTAGCTGCTGGTAATTTAGATAGTCAGAAATATTTAAATTAATGTTTTGAATACTTGTGCACAATAGCTCGCTCGCCATTTGTGCTCAAGCACATCACCAGTTACTTCATACATCACGTCCCTCAGTTTTGCTTTACACTACACCATGTCGAGATTATTATACCCAAATATCACATGCAAAGAGAAGTGTGTGGTACCCTTGAGGCACCTGGCTGGTCCACATATGGATAATACTAGGTCAGTTTTCAGCAATGCAAGTACAATGCGCTATTCTCAACGTTTCTATAAACACAAGTCCCATCTTCTATACAACTGTGGAATTGTCAACAATTCATTTCAAATAAAGCTGGGCTATATCAGCAATAATAGATATAGTATACTAACGGACACTGCATATGAAGCTTTATTGGTTGCCACTGAAAGAACAACAAGCTTGAAGAACACTTTAGTAAAAGACTAATTCAGACGGAGATCAAAGTCACACAAAATGTTGTCATTTTCATAACAATAGCAAGAGAGGTGCTCTAGGACTATTGCAGTAACCAGCAAAGATATAAAACATGCAAATAAGCAGCTGCAAAACTTGTTATGAAATACATTAAAGCTATTGAAATAGCCCATGAAATTACACCCACTGCAATGGCCTGAGCTCACAAGTGGCTGTCATTGAGTACTTTTAGTAGTATAATTTTTGGCCAACAATAAGAAGTGATCCATTTTCCTTTCAGTTTGAGAAGAACGACTGCTATTGTGATGGTCCAAAGGACACTAAATTTCCTCCAACATAAGTGATTCCGTATAAAGGTGGCTTCCAAAACATCACATGTAAAACCACAGTTTTCGCCACCAACTCAGTAGCAGCAAAGTATCCCAGCTTCGTGTACAAACTTTCAGTTAGGGAATGGAAAGGATCTGCTAATGGCCTTCATACAGCTGACTGGGGATAGAAGGAATGTGAAGAGGATTTCTGTAACTTGAAACATCACTACTTTCTGCTCCTCAACACTTGCTGCAAGTAATCAGATATAACTCATTCCCTGACTGACCATACTACTCTGAGATTGCTCATTGAATGCATTTCCGCTTGAGGCAACTACAAGGAAACTGGTAGCATGAACATGTCCCATGATGAAAGCACAGAAGATGAAGAAACATTAGACAAGGTCAAACAAATTATCATCACAGATATTAAAAAATAATGATGTAACTCATTCATATTTTTGTCTCTGGGTACTAATTTTAGTATCAAACTCTTGGCGTATTTGAGAGCTATCTGATGGTATAGTAATTTTTTTATGGAAGTGAAAAATACTAAATATCACAAAATGTTTTTTGCTGGTACAGAGGACATAAGAAAGCAGTGGAGTTTGCTTTGTTGCAATTTCTTTAAGGTTGACATATAATGACTAAACCAAAGGTGCACTCCATGACGAAAAGCTGGATGAGCACACATCTAAGAGTAAGTTCACATTTATAGGTCCAAGAATAAAATATTTATTACCAATTAATACTCGTATCTTAACACCTAAGAACCCACACACCCTTTTCATACAATTACCTGTCTCTATGTCATATTGAATTCACCCATAATGTTATAGAGTTCATGGTGTAACCATGATTATAATTCACAGGATATTTCCTACCACATACATACCTAGCGCACATTCTGAATATATCATCAACAGTGTCTGGATGAAGGAGCAAACCATTGTCAGCTGCTAATAGAGGAAATGTAGAACTGGACATGTACATCAGAAATGTGATTAAGGAATCTTGGTAATCTTTCTCTGCACCAAATTCATCTACGATGATGGAGCCAAGATAAAGAAAGCATGAGTGCTTATATTCCTGATAGATACTCATGCACTGCAAAAACAAGTAGTAAGCTGAATATACATAGTTCAAAGAAATAAAATAAGCAAACTGCAGCTCACCATTTCCATGAGAATATTGAGCAGAGGTGCTGTCCCTTGTCCGAATGTTCTCAGCATGAATCTCAGACATCTATAGAAGTAAAGTCATAAAAGTTACAAGTTGATGCCCTAAGAACATACCTGCAACTTCTTTCTACTACACGTGTTTCATGTTTGAACTTGTAGCAAACTTTCACTATCAGAGGCAGGCACGAGTGAAGGACTGCAGTACATGGATGGCTTTCACCATCTTTCAACTGTAAATAACTACTGCGAAATATTGTAGACATCCGATCCAGCCAAACACAAGGATCTTCTGAAGTACCCCGAGATCCTGTTGAAGTGGTGCCAAAATCAACCTGATCATAAAACATTGATAACAACTATTGCACCATTTGCATTGAAACATGCTACAAAAACTGTAGCACATAATGTTGAGCTATCTTTACTTACTAACAGTTTGAAATGCATTAGGTAAGGACAGAAAAGCCATTTACCCTCTGAAACCTAAAAGGTATTCATGCTCTTTGTATTAATTAAGGTTACACTTTAATTTTTTAAAATATCAGTACAATAGATAAAAAAATGCATAAGTAAAATATAAGTGATGTGCTCATAGTATTGTTATAATATTATGGTTAATTTTAACTTCTAATACTCCAGCTGCTAAAAACCTGTCGATTTTTTAAATTACGAACATATGGTAGAGGGGTTTAAATGCCGTAGTAACCACTCACCACAACTGTATGACTTAAAAAACAAAACAAGACAAAAGCAACAGGCATTTCTAAGGCATTACTGCATAGGTTTGAACCTAACCCCATATTAAGACATGCTTACTGCCATAGTAGCCTAATAAGCTGTATAAATGCAGCTGATCTATTCATTTGTTAGTTAAACATTTAGTTTGTGCTATTCTTTAGCTGTAATGCACAACACTTGTTCACCGGACATACCAACACAAGACATATATTCGTGGTTAGACTATTGGACAATGGATTTTCAAGTTAAGGAACAACACTATTGCATAGGGCATATAACTATGACAAATAGTACATTAACTTACCACCGCCACTCATTGGAATAGAAAATGAACTCCAGTAAGTTTGTAAGTTTTACTGCACCCGCAAAAGAGAATTTAAAATGGTAAACTATTCAATTTCATTGGCAAAGATCAATAAACCAGAGGATTCTGTTCAGTGAAGTTTGCATCCAAACGTACTATAAACTAACAAATAAATATCCCCGATTTTCAATTATGTCACCCCTGCCAGTGTCTCGCTCGCTCTCCAATAATTGTTACAGTAATTTTTTTTTAAATCTAATCTGTTCGATTATATCAATAATCATTCTAGGTCAGTGTCAGTGTGCTTATCTTTGGCCTCAATTTTCATGAGAAATAAAAGACTAGAACCACAAAACAAATTCTTAGCAGAGTCTAACATTGGACCTCCATTCTACAGTGCAGTAGCTACAAGTGTTGAATGTCTCATACTAGCAATCATGTTCAAATAAGGGAGCATTAATTTTCTTTAAGCTAATGTTCACCACTATAATTGAAGTTGGTGATATTCTTTTTTAATGGTATAAAAGTTCACCTAAAGTCAAGTTAAAGAGAAGTCACATCTGCTTCTAAATTATTAGTTCTGATACCTTCTCTTTGCAAACTAGCAAGGGAAGCAAAAGCTCCAGCATATTCCTTGTGAAGTCACATCTGCTTCTAAATTATTAGTTCTGATACCTTCTCTTTGCAAACTAGCAAGGGAAGCAAAAGCTCCAGCATATTCCTTGTGTATGCCAAAAGGCTAACCTAAACTGCTTTGCCAAGCTAAAATGTATCCACTCCTAACCATTGTATACTTCATTACTCTAACACGTGACACCAACATGCCCATATATTGCATAATAGTTTATAAATAGCTACATATAATGTGTGTTTACATAGACGTATCATTGGCCCAATATGTCCACCCCTGATGGTGTCTTATTTTCTTTCACTCACTTGTTAAGTAAAGTTCAGAAATTTTCAACCACTTACCATTCCAGAAAGATAATCAAATGGTTGACGACACAAAAGTTCCAAATACCCATTCATGCTCTGATAGGGTTGTCTGCATATGACTTCCACAATACCCTTCAGCAATCCTAGCATTGTATCGTTGCTAATCCCAACTTGATATGCCACATCAATCACTTCTAGTAAACCAGTCATTCTCTGTCCTAGTCTGTCCTTACATTTCAGACACACTTTCTGCACTGCTGTTGCTGCAGCATTGGCTAGTGTAGCAATCTTCAAGCCAGCCTCTATAAAAGTGAATACTATGTCCATGACATCTGGATGTTGATCAATCCAAGCAGCCAACTCCCCCACTAGTTTCAGAGTAGTAGCTCTAATGGCATAATGGGCATCAGGAGGAAGGGACAAGAGCACTGGCAGTGCAATAGGAAGTACTTCATTTTCAGCTCTATAAAATCATACGTGTACAAATACATGTATGGTATATAGATATGCATGGATGTAGATAATACGTACAAATATAACAGACCATAAAGGAAGACTAAGTGAGATGAGAGAGGAAAAGTTATATATTGCTTCTCCCGATTCACTAAGAAGAGGACGTTCATTTATCTTATGAATTTTGTGACACTGCACCAAACAAAAAGCACGCACTATCAGTGTTTCCCTCAGAAAAAGCAAGTAAAGCAGCATTGTGATTTAAAGTGTAAATCATATAATTAAAGTACTAAAACAGTACTTTAATTATATGATTTACACTTTAAATCACAAAAAGTATATTTATTTTTATATGTATAATAAATTACTGCCTAACAGTTAAGTAGTCTCGTGAGCCAGACCCTTTACCTAACCACTACGCAGGGGAAAAGGGTCTGGACAACTATCTCATTAGTTACAGTGTGAAATAGGGTAGGTGTACTCTCTACCCATTTGTTTAAATGGGCAGGGTTGTGCAGCTGAGACATACTGGTCACTTAGCAGTTCTTCTAAAAAGATTCATTATAACCTTTCATTAATAGGTAATACAAATTCTAAAGGGATGGGAATGATGGACAAGGTGGGTGGGGTGGGAGGACATACCCCCTCCCCTCGTGAGTGACTTACATGTTGATGGAAGAGGCTACTGAGTACATGATGAGCAGTTGAGACTCCTTTACATTCCAGGACACTCCAGGCTTGCAATAGCTCATATACAACTACAATCAAGTCAATGTTTCAATAATAAAAAAATAAAAAAAATAAAAAATACATTGAAAAGAACAAATACAACCAATACTATTGAAATAAAATGAATCAGTCAATCCATTCCAAACTTATCCCTAGCAGGGTAGGTTCACCTGCCACTAGTGCAACACTACATAATTTTATCACATTCACCCTTTAATCACTTGGATAACCCTATTTCTTCAAAAAGTTTTATATTTTTATGCCTATACTGAGAGAAAATATGAGCACCAGGCAAAAATTTACAGTAATTCCTGAAAATTCAGCAGGAAATAAACAGAGTGCCAACAATTCTTGTATACAGAGATTAAATTTCAAGACAAAATGATTGATTGCTATTAGGGAGGATAATCATAGAAATCAAAACAATTTCTCGATTTCCCTTCCATACATTGACGGTTCTATTTTCCATGTCAAAAACTTTCCAGCATTTGTTATTAATCATACATACCTCAATTTTAACCATGCTTTCTGCTCAATTCCAAATTTTTACTTTTTACATTTGCACCAACAGATTAAATTTAATTTCTTAAATAAGAGAGAATATATGGAAAATAAATCGATGTATAATAGTCTGGTCTATGATTAATGCAAGAAAAACGTATTCTCTCTCTTTCACAGGCTTTTTTTTAACAATACAGAATTGTGTATTACGCAAGTGGTCCTGAGTTCGCTTCCTGGTGGCAACCAAACGTTATTTAAAATTGTTTAAAAAAAATAAAAAAAGCCTGTGAATGGGAGAGACTACATCTAATGAGTAAAAGAAGGCTGAGAAAGAGATTGTGAAGTGAAAAATTAGTGGAGTAAAATCCACGGATAAAAAGAATCTTTGAAAAAACGTTGGTCTGTTGAAAGTAGACTGTAGCAGAGAACAGTATAAATACAGAGTTGAAGTGTTCAGCGCACATGCACGAGAGGGATATAGTAATCATCCTGTCTGTTTGTCTGTCTGTCACGCTCTGATTTTGGAGATCACTGACAATTAACCATTGATTTAGGTATGAACTTACTCAAAACGAAGATTTAGGACCTTTCATTGAGCTACCTTTTTTTAAATTCGAGCTAATTGTTGAGAAAAAGTGAAGCTTTCAGCTCTGCGTAGGTACCAGCTTATGGGTAATGCCCCACGTCATAATCACGTGAGCAAATAATTTCTTGCAGTCCATGGTGTAGTTTGCATTGTGCTCAGGGAAGTTAAACAAAAGTTGAAAGAAGTGAAGTTTCGCGTTGAAAATGTACATATATCGGTGAGTGTTTCTGGCCGGTTTAGCTTCTTCTCTTATGGAGACAGCGTTTCCATGTACCATTTTCATTACTCGAGCTACAGATGCCTGATTAAAATAACTAATAGATTGCTTGTCCTTTTGGTCTGAGATTACATTATAATAGCTAGGTAGTGTTTAGTAGCACTGAGGGTTCGCGCCTTTGGTGCTTCATTTAATTCTGTATTGCTTTTTTAAAAAGTCAGAGAGAGAATATATCTAATGAGTAAAGAAGGCTGAGAAAGAATTGTGAAGAAAATGTAGTACTAAAGAATACATATTCAGATAGAGCAAATGATATTGCATATCTACTCACATTCATAATTTTCACTTCACTTCCAGGTGAAGAAAAATCTTAAATTTATAATAGACATTAAAGGAAAGTAACCACCAACTGTTTTTGATTGGCGATAGAGCAAAGCAAGCAAGACTCTATCAGGGGTAGCACAATCGCAAATATGGAGCTGTTTCAAATATTTAAATTTTAATCATGACATACAACATGATACTATTGGATTTCACATTAGAAAAAAAACCCGTAGAATATTTTTAAGGAAATTTTTATTACCTGCGTACAAAAATTCCAGATTATTAAGCCTCTGGGTTAGTTTCCATTCGTCAAATTCCACTGTGGGCCATTTGAACAGTTGACCACTACAACTAAAAACATTTTTACCCAAGAAACTTTGGCCCAAATATGCTGAAATTTTTTTATCTTGGATTGGACAGTCCAATAATAATAATAATAATAAAAAAGAGGTAAATTGATTACAATGTGCTTACTTTATTTTAATTTTATTGATACAACAGTCTATTTCTTGTAATAGGACACTAACTGCCTCAAGCTCACTGCAACAAACCTAGTTATCGTTATCCATATCAACAAGTAAGACTATGTAATCCAATCACTAAGTAAAAAATCGTAGTTTGCCAATGAAGAACTTCCAGCCATAAATAAGGGGAAATGTTTATGTTCTTCATTAGCAAACTATGATTTTTTACTGCTGAAGAGAATTCTGCTTTGAAGGCATGTACAGTAAATGTATAAGCCGAGTGTATTATTCGCTTCGCTCACTCAAAAACTAAATTACATTCTACTCAATTGTATCCACACTAACTTGCCTTTCCTAAAGCATTTTTAAACTTACTTTTTCAAACAAATTCTTTGCTCCTAGAATGAAATTGACATCTTTGATAAGTTCTACAACATTAACCCTAAATGTTGTGAAGTCATCACTATCATCAGTCATAACACTACTCTAAAAACAACACAATAACAACAACATAATAAAACAAAAAAACAACATAACAAATAATATTGTTCTTCAAATGCTTCATCACCTATCAGTACTCCTGTCTAAGTTGAGCTGACACAAACACAAGCGCGGAAAACAAGGAACGCGCTTAGTAAAAAATCATTAGGAATTTAGTCATGGGAACTAAAATAGCAATTAATGCGCGAGTAATCAACCATGAAAGGGGATGGTTATTCAGGTGTGCAGCAGTAACTTTTGTTAGAGTTTAAGTTTGTCTTAGTTCTATATACATAGTTATTTCCTGGTACTGTTCTGTTCACAGGTTACACACCTAGAGAGGAGAACCTGAAGGGTTAAAATTACCTGCCACAGAAGACTTGAAGGTGACTCAATATCGTTAGTTTTTTTTTAGAGAATATTGAAACATCCACAGTGTCTATCTGTGTGAATTCTACTGAAGTTCATGCACCCCCTGGATCATCATTTCTACCAGTTAAACCAGTGTACTTTTATTCATAGCATGCTGAGTCAATTGCTGTTCAAAACCTCCAGTGTGTGTGACCATTGTCTCCAGATGCTCTTGCAGCCACAAACGTTTTCACACTAGCCAATAGAGTGCTAATTTATAATTTAACAATATAGCAAATAAAACTTAGTGGTTCAACCAAAACTGAGCCAGCCAGACAAGCTCCAAAACATATGTGCTTACAGAAGATCAAATACATTTTTTTTTAATTTCCCCGATACGTAATATTGTTAAAAGCAAACAATGGAGTGTATCTAACACTGCCTCTACTTGAACTGCTTCTGTAAATATGACATCTACATATTACAAAGACAATGCCATTATTGATAATTGCTAAAAGTAAATATATTCAATTAGCCAACAACACCTCTAACAAGTTGTTGAAGATTGCAGTACCTAATATCCTTGTTGAAGATTAGACGTAGACTCACACATATACACAACGTATACGTCCATATATGATAATACAGATACTGAACTTACAGAACTGGTATCTTCATCTATCTGGCAGTGTCTGCTCAATTCAGAGATGAGTTTCTCTATGTAGGGATGAAATGTGTTGCAGAGATCAGAATCCTTCATCTTGCTTAATTCCTCTGCTAACCGATACCACACATTAAATGTAGCCCCTACAATCTAAACCAAAAAAAAACAAAAAAACAAACACTTAAACTGCAGCCCCAATAACAATAAAATAGAAAAATGTCAAAATATATATATTTTTGGTATTTATTTTCTGAAGACATAGTTTGAACTACTTTGATTAAATTTTTTTATAGGTTTAAATTTTATGCTACCTGCCTCATAATCTGAATGAGATTCTAGTGATGTATTGGTACGTACCTCATAATCCGGGTGTGAGACACAACTGAGCAGCAGATCCAGTGACACTAAGTTACCAATATCTTGGTGAGTTTGATGAACCATGTGATACAAAAATGTGTCCGCCATTTCTATGAATATTCTACTCAAGTTTTGAGCTCTTAATGAAGAAGAAAAAAATTCGGCAAATTAAAATTTGCTCTAACACAACATCAAAGACTTCATACCTCATATAATCTTCTTGTTGCATGGCAGCCAGAAATAGAGGCTGCAATTCAACCACCATTTGTAACAGAGACAGCCCGAAAGATTTATAACAGTCATTTTCACACACATAGACTGCAGCACACACACAGTCTGTTGCAGACTCAAACTCTTTCTCTGTCACATCTACACGATGCTACAAGTAAAAAAAAAAAGGGAAATCACAACTTATTAAAATACAGCATTCGAACAGTAATACTATTGTATATTTAAATATGGGTTTCAATAGCATTTAAATATTAACACTGTTTAACCCTCAGCATGCATATGCAGAGGGTTATAGTAGTCAAGCAGCAACAGTAATACTTAACAAGTTCATCTGCTTTAAGGTATAATAATAAAAACCTGCTCAAGACTAAACACATTAGATAGCATTAGATAGTTCAAGTTGTCTAATGAAGTAATTATCAGGTAATTAAAAACACACATTCAACTAATTAAAATAAAATACAAATATCACTATTTAACTTACTAAAACTTGTATCACATGTTCAATTATTCGGGTGTGTTCCAAAACTTCAACTGGAAAGTTACCCATATGTAACCAGCTTCCGAGACAGTCATAGCTCTATTAAACCAGATAATATGTACCAGTATTTGCTTTATTAGCACACAAATTGTCAACAAGTGAACTATTTAATTCTGCCTTGACAGTGAGTAAGTAATATTTTCAGTTCATGGACTAGACAGTCAAAATAAACACAGTAGATCATGGACTGGACAGTCACAATGAACACAGTAGATCATGGACTACACAGACAGAATGAACAGAGTAGATCATGGACTAGACAGTCACAATGAACAGAGTAGATCATGGACTACACAGACAGAATGAACAGAGTAGATCATGGACTAGACAGTCAGAATGAACAGAGTAGATCATGGACTAGACAGACAGAATGAACAGAGTAGATCATGGACTACACAGACAGAATGAACAGAGTAGATCATGGACTAGACAGTCACAATGAACAGAGTAGATCATGGACTACACAGACAGAATGAACAGAGTAGATCATGGACTAGACAGACAGAATGAACAGAGTAGATCATGGACTAGACAGACAGAATGAACAGAGTAGATCATGGACCAGACAGACAGAATGAACAGAGTAGATCATGGACTACACAGACAGAATGAACAGAGTAGATCATGGACTAGACAGTCACAATGAACAGAGTAGATCATGGACTACACAGACAGAATGAACAGAGTAGATCATGGACTAGACAGACAGAATGAACAGAGTAGATCATGGACTAGACAGACAGAATGAACAGAGTAGATCATGGACCAGACAGACAGAATGAACAGAGTAGATCATGGACTACACAGACAGAATGAACAGAGTAGATCATGGACTAGACAGTCACAATGAACAGAGTAGATCATGGACTACACAGACAGAATGAACAGAGTAGATCATGGACTAGACAGACAGAATGAACAGAGTAGATCATGGACTAGACAGACAGAATGAACAGAGTAGATCATGGACCAGACAGACAGAATGAACAGAGTAGATCATGGACTACACAGACAGAATGAACAGAGTAGATCATGGACTAGACAGTCACAATGAACAGAGTAGATCATGGACTACACAGACAGAATGAACAGAGTAGATCATGGACTAGACAGACAGAATGAACAGAGTAGATCATGGACCAGACAGACAGAATGAACAGAGTAGATTATGGACTACACAGACAGAATGAACAGAGTAGATCATGGACTAAACAGTCACAATGAACAGAGTAGATTATGGACTACACAGACAGAATGAACAGAGTAGATCATGGACTAGACAGACAGAATGAACAGAGTAGATCATGGACTAGACAGTCACAATGAACAGAGTAGATCATGGACTAGACAGACACAATGAACAGAGTAGATTATGGACTACACAGACAGAATGAACAGAGTAGATCATGGACTAGACAGTCACAATGAACACAGTAGATCATGGACTAGACAGTCACAATGAACACAGTAGATCATGGACTAGACAGACAGAATGAACAGAGTAGATCATGGACTAGACAGACAGAATGAACAGAGTACAGTGTTTCATACAGGGGGGGGGAGCCCTGGGATCTCCCCCCCCCAAACTCATTTCTTTACACAAACTTTATAATAGAATAATATACCAATTACAGTCTAATGCGCCTATTTTTTTCTTTAAAAATGTCCAGAATTTCATTAAGATTAACTTCACTTAAGTCTGGGCCTTCAATGGCAATTCTCATAAGGTGAGTCAAGTTTTCATCAGACAAGCGATTCCTTAGCCTGGTCTTTATCATCTTCATGTGACTAAACGGTCTTTCGACGGTTGCTGTTCCAACTGGAAGTGCTAGTAAAATTTTGGCCAGATTATAAACTTCTGGGAAAATCTCACTGAAAATTCTCCCCCCCCAAACTGAAAATCCTGTATGAAACCCTGGAGTAGATTATGGACTACACAGACAGAATGAACAGAGTAGATCATGGACTAGACAGTCACAATGAACAGAGTAGATCATGGACTAGACAGTCAAAATGAACAGAGTAGATCATGGACTAGACAAACAGAATGAACAGAGTAGATCATGGACTAGGCAGACAGAATGAACAGAGTAGATCATGCACTGTAAACCAAAAGGTGTGTAGTTCACACCAAATTAAGCGTGAATCACTTGTAACAATAGTCATACCAAATTATGGTGTGATGCGCACACCTCATCATTTGGGTGTGAAGTACACACCAAATTTAGTGTGAATTCTCACCACAATCACTATGAACTTATACTTACATTAATGCTGAATTATTTAAGTTACATTGATTGTAGTAATACATATCAACATTTTTTTTCCAAAAAGAGATTGGTGTAATCCCAGATCTCATTAATCAGACGACTAAAATCTTAGTCAACTCTCTTATCTAGCACACAAGTGTACAAAACATTTATAAGGTAGATTACAATGATAATAGCCTTGGTTTTTGCCCGCACATGAATATAATTAATGTTCGGTAAAGGGTCCATGCTATTCCATTGAGTGTGAATTTCACACTAAGTGTGCATTCACACTAGGAAGAAAGTGTGAAGGACACACTATGCATAGGTGGTGGGCATTTACACCACCAGTTTGGTGTGAATTTGGTGGGTTTTCACGCTATAATTTTTACAGTGTGGACTAGACAAACAGAATGAACAGAGTAGATCATGGACTAGACAGTCAGAATGAACAGAGTAGATCGTGGACTAGACAGTCACAATGAACAGAGTAGATCATGGACTAGACAAACAGAATGAACAGAGTAGATCATGGACTAGACAGACAGAATGAACAGAGTAGATCATGGACTACACAGACAGAATGAACAGAGTAGATCATGGACTACACAGACAGAATGAACAGAGTAGATCATGGACTACACAGACAGAATGAACAGAGTAGATCATGGACTAGACAAACAGAATGAATGAGTAGATCATGGACTACACAGACAGAATGAACAGAGTAGATCATGGACTAGACAGACAGAATGAACAGAGTAGATCATGGACTACACAGACAGAATGAACAGAGTAGATCATGGACTAGACAGTCACAATGAACAGAGTAGATCATGGACTAGGCAGTCAGAAAGAACAGAGTAGATCATGGATGCTTGGTTAAAAAAATGGAGAATCAAATACACCTCTACTCTACCAGCAACACACTTACACCTCTACCCTACTAGCAATAAACTTATACCTCTAGTGCTACTTTAACTTTGCCTGTTTTAAATCCTGCAGCCACTTCTTGAAAGAAAATTCATTGCTATAGAGTGTCAGCAACTTGTACAATGCTACAAGACTACGCTTCCACGTAATGGATTTTCTTTCCAATATCTTAGAGAATTCATCCATCATCTTGAAGATACATGTATAACCTTTTTTGTTGCTTTTGTACTGCACACAGTTCTGAGGTGATCAAATTACCTCGAGAAAGTGACTACTAACTTTACACTATTAGGGAACACATCTTATCACAAAGTTTTGTAATAAGCACTAAAATGTTCTATTTGTAATAAAAGATACACTTGTGTGGTGTAGTGACCACTCCCCCCACATTATTAGCCACACCCCTTCAGACACTTTCCTTAGAACCTTATTATACTATTTCTACTTAGTCACATTTCCATTTACAGTTCACCTGACCCTCATTCTATTATTATTTCGTGCCTTATTTTCACTATTCTATTTTTGGTTCCATCACCTGATCACCTAGCGCATGCCCAGCTGGTTCTCTATATAATGGCCGCCGGGTTGAGCATGTGCACCCCTCAGTGTCCATCTTGAGTCTTGCATTACACTTAGCCTAAGATAAACCTCCTTCCTGTACTGCTTTGACCTGCAGCAGCTGGCAGCTTCTAACTATGCCGACAATGCCTGAATTCACCACCTGTTGTATTTCCAGGGTAGCATCAATAAACTTGAGTTCCAGATTCTGGTGTCGGACTTAGAAGAGCCTCTATGCCTCTTTAATTAAGGTTACAAAGCACCAATGTTATTGTTGTGTGCTGTTTATTTACATTTACAAATAATTTTCTCTTCCCTGACATTTGTATACTTATATTTACGGACAAATAAAATCACGAAATATGTTTTAAAGTACCTGAAAGAAAATTTCATGGTGTGCACCTGAAGAACTTCAGCCACCAAATTCCCTGAACTATATCTGGACTACCCAGGCTGCCGTTTGTTGTCAACTACAACCCATTCTCAAACATGTATTCTTCCTCTGTACACTGAATTGTCCTAATACTACATTAATTGTCCTAATACCACTCGGCTAGCTATTAGTATAGGAGAACAGCTCAGCATCTTACTGGATAACAACGACATAATAACGTACCAGCCACACACGAGGGATCCTTCAACAAGGAACTTGCCTCAATTCTTTAATATAACTCTACCTAGTACAATCTCATTCAGTTCTCATTCTCCCAATTAAGATGAGGACTGACTTGAACAGTAAGTCAGTCATTCCCCTAATAGGATGCACTAGGAGGGCATACTCTGATACATATGGCACTTGTGATCACCCCACCCCTTATTGCCACCTACAGTAGCGGTCAAAATAAAGTTCTCACAGCGTAGCGTCAAAGCCGCTGAAAAGCCGCTACGCTAGCAAAACCGCACAGGCAGAAAAGTCGTTCCATCTCCAGTTCAATTAGTCGCGCGTATTCCGGCGGAGATTGTTTTAAAAAAGTCGTTTCATCTCTGTTAAATTAAAATAATTAAAACTTGTACTGAACTACTTATGGTTGAAAAGTCAATTAAAATTTTATTGTGAATGAGAAGAATGGACCACCAGTCTTATCATTACCATGTGTATATAATGTAAATATACATACACACATATATATGCATGTACGGTGTAACCTATATATGATAGTGCTAATTAAATGTTTACTACAAATCAGCTATGTACTTGTTTTGTTTTTGTTTTTTTTGGAAAGTGAAGAAATCCTAATCGGTGGTGTAGTGCAGATGGCTGGGGGTGTGTTCTGAAGGATTAAAGTGAGCACAAAAGAAAAAAAATGTACAAATGTAAACAATTATATTGAAAGTAAAAAAAAAAGTCATTGATCATGACCCCAGTGTGATTTTGCTAGAAAGCAACAACCTGCATTGAATTTAATCTGAGAAATTATATTGTGGCTGAATGGCAAACTTGCAAACCTAACTCAATTACAATCACTGAACTAACTAGGGCTAAAGTTGCTTGGCACTGCAAGCCATAAACCACAAAGCTTTAGATAATGAGTCCAGCAATACCCAGGTGATGGTTTGCACCCTTCAGGTAAGTCCATTAGCACTTCCTTTCAATCTTCTGCAAAATTAACTAAACATAAAGAGCAGTGGGTCCTGATGAAGGCAAATCTTAAAGAAAGAAAAAATTGAACCATTTTTCTCATGTATGTAATAGGTTAGTAGTAAACCACACTAACAGCAAAACAAGGAGTGTGTGTGTGTGTGTGTGTGTGTGTGTGTGGAGGGGAGGGCATTTTAATAAATAGCAGCCTTCTGGGGACCTAGTAACAGTTTTCTTCGTGAGATTTTGTGATCAATATTTATTGTCAGCTTTCAACTTCCATTGTTTCTGATCAAAAGAACCTAGGTAAGTCCCATAGAAATTGTGAAATAAATTGAAAATTTTTAAATTAAAATAGATTAGCATAATCAGAGAAATGAGTGCTAGAAAATGTATCAAATCAGCTATGGCTCAACGAAGTAAGTGAATCAACATGAATTTGGTTCGATGGCACTGTTGTTGTTTTTTTTTTTTGTTTTTTTTTGTTTTTTTTTAATTTCACAGAATATTGTTTAGTGTATTGGCCAGGAGAGGACACTGTATCAGTAGTACCCAGAAGTCAGCTTGTTACGGGCAGGGCCGTAGCAAGCGGTCCGGCAATGGCCGGACCAGTTTTTTTGAACTCACAGTCAGAGTTCAATCAATAATGTGATATAATTATGCGCGCATGAGCAGCGCGCACAAAAAGCGGCTGCATATGGCTACTTACTTTCCTATCGGTAATGAGATGGATGTCCCTGACAAGCCTCACCAACCGTTTGAGTTCAACTTCCCTAAGAGGTCGTTTGGTGTGAAAGGAGCCCAGAGAAGTTTTCAGCCGGGATGGTTTCGAAGGTGGCCATTCCTGCACTATGATGAAGGGAGAGATATAGCTTTCTGTCATACCTGTCTATTGGCCACTAAATTTAAGAGAATGAGATCCAATTATGCTGACCAAGCTTTTGTAAGTTGTATTTATATTAGAATAGCTCATTAATTATCGGACTCATATTTACTGTAAGCTGGCAATAAAAATTCAGAGCTGGCTTAGTTCTCAAAGGTAAATTTGACTGGATAGCTAACTTTCTTTCCTTGTCCTCTGGCCAATTGTCCCTCCTAGCTTATGTTAAACGTCTTGTTCAACTTATATTGGTGATGCCAGCCACCAATGCGTCGTCAGAGAGATCATTTAGTGCTCTGCGGCGTATTAAGACATATCTTCGAGCAACAATGAAACAGGATCGGCTCAATTATTTGATGCTGCTACATGTACACAAAGACAGAACTGATGAAATCAATCTTAAAACATTACTAAATGAATTTGTAGGGTGTTCTCAACATCGAGCAAGTATTTTTTCAAAGTTTTAATTGTTGTCATCATTATCATAAAAATAGTATTCAAATATATACCTATTTTGACCACACCCATTTTAACCACACCCACTTCCTGTGCCGGACCAGTTTAAATTTGCTTGCTACGGCCTTGACGGGTGATATGGAGGGTGACAAGTGCAGCCTGAAAATAGGACGTCAAGTATATGGAGGAGAAATATTAGGAATTGGTGAATATTTTGGAGTGTTATGCCTTAGTTTCACAATACAATAATAACCGTACTTTAATCGCCCATAAGTGTTCAGCATACTTTTGACAAAATACACATTTTGCTTAGGCACTGAACTGGAAATGGATCAGCTCGCTGATGCGAAGGATTGCGGCAAATGCACAGGTTACAGATGATGTAAGCCAAGTGGTTCAGTTTCCACCAGTGAATACCATTATCTTCCAAGAACTTTTTCCCAATTCGAGAAGTATGCTTGGGATCATTGTCTTGCATGAAGCGGTGTTCATTGGGGAACACATCACGAAGAAAAGGTAATAATGTTTGCTCCAGAATTTGTACATATAAAGGGGCTTTTAATATTCCACTAAAAATACAAATTCCTGTACTACCCTTCATGCTAATGCCTGCCCATACGTGAACTTTCACAGGATGCTTTGCCCTATGCAATACACAAATACAGTAAGCATTATATATTATTAAAATAAATTTTATTACCTTGGCTTGTTCTTAGGTCCCATTCCTTTTTTGTGACAGCAGAAGCGCCTACATGTATGTGTTTCTAACTGTACAGTGCATTCATCAGTCCAGATGACATCTAAAAACCCATTCTCAGCCTCATCAAGGACCTGCTTAGCCCATTCCAATCTCTTCACCTGGTCAAATTACCATCATAGCCATTCGTAAATCTATTCTATCTTGACAATAACTAATAAGTGTTATCACCTACTTACCTTACCTTGTTAACATCTCTAATTAATTGGCAGTATGCACTTCCTCTGAATGTCCAACCTAAAGATGTTCTGCACCTGAGTATGGTGCACAGTGACAAACCATAGCCTAGGGAGCTGAGGAGATTGTGAAGCTGTGGTCTCGTCATCTATTTGCATCTGATCTTCAACTATTTTCTTCACTTCAGCAGTAACGACTGAGGGCCTACCACTTCCAGGTACTCTGACTATGGTACCATTCTTATAATAGCGACTTAACAGCTTCAACACTCCCCTTCTGCTAACTCTAATACCCTCTTTCTCCAAAATCTTAGCAATAGTAGGAGGTCTAAGATGTTCAGATAAATGTTGATACAAAATTCTTTTTTTTTGTATAGCAACTTTTTTAATTTCTACTAAATATCTAACAAAACTCTGTAACAAAAGTTAATTAAACTACTTACCTTACACTTGTAAGTCAGCAAAAACACCAAAGAAATCGAAATCACAGGCCACCAAGAAGACTCAAAACGCAACAACCGAAGCATAGGGGGAAATAATGTAAAGGTAGCATATATAGCGGTAAAATAGCGGTTGAACAGCGTGCTATGTCTTGAGCCACGCCTACCAGCATGTAAACATATCTGAAAGAGTCTCCAAGCAAAAGAACGAATTAAAGTAGTTGTAGTTCCAGCGAAGTACGAAACTAGGCGAAATTCTGTATGAGCGGCCGATTATTTACCGAGGAAATGCAGTAGCTTTTTTAAAGAGGCCTGTCCAAAAAAAAAACATAAACAAAAAAAAAAACAACTCTAATTTATGCCCACCAAATGCGTACCTTGTCTAAAGCTGCAAATTTGTACACTATAGTTGCGACTTGCCCCCTAGGAGCTACTAAGACGCCAATAGTTACCGCCGCCTCACTCACCGCAGAGTTTGGTTGTTGTTGTTTTTTCCCTTGGCCTTTTACTTTATAGTTTTGCCAGGATTTTTTAAGTGGAGTTTTGCCTACGAATTTTTCCGCAGGCGGTTGATTTTGGACGACTTTTTAGGGAGTTTTGCCTAAGAATTTTTCCGTGGGCGGTACCGATTTTGGACGACTTTTTAGCGGAGTTTTGCTTGCGACTTTTTTCTCTCGCGGAGATTTTGGCAACTTTTGGGCGGAGTCAACGCTGAAATTACGTCGAGCGGCTTTTCAGCGGATAATTGACCACTACTGTATATACTATAACTACCTACAGTATGCACAAGCTAAAATTAAAAAAATAGTTTCGGTAAATGGCCACTGCACAGTAAAAAAAAGTTAAAAAGTTAAGTTGATGGAAAAATACAGAAGTTACAGTTGACCGCAATACCATTAATCTTTCCAATTCACCACCGTATGCCTTACTTCTAAAATAAAAACATTTAATATGTTGATATTATAATTTTTTTCTTTTTGGTTCAAACGCTCCAGAGGCATTGTTTTTGTTATTAACAAGTAATTCCAAGTTGTTAGTGGTTGCAAGTAAGCTACCGACATTTTCTAAATGCTAAGGGTCAATGCTGAAGACTGAACTAATGGAAGACCTACATAGTGGGGACCTAATTAGAACAGTGAGCCCACTAATTCTGCTTACATGGCACAAGAGTAAGATTAATTAACAGGTCATTTAACAGGTATAGAAGCACTTATGTAGCTTCTAGAAAATCAATCAATACAAATATTGATCTAATCTTTTAAACATTTCATAACTCATTTCTACTATGAATTTTGTATTTGGAATTATTGATTATTAAAGAACTTTTACATAGTAACTATTGAAGAATAAAGCAAAATGTTTCTATCCTTTGGGATCTTCATCAGATGGAAAAAAAACACTGAAAAAATGAAAACTGAAAACAAAAAAGTATACACTGAGCTGGAGAATACATAGAATAGGGTGGAAAAGATATTCAATTAACATACACCAAATGAAAGGGAAATATATAAAGTGGAAAAAATGTAGTGCTACTTCTGTATTATGGCTCTGCTATGATCGGGAATCCAAAATGTTATATGACACGCAATGTATCGCATAGAGTGTTACATAGCACACCATCAGAAAGTGTGTTTGCAAACAACAAATGTTGCAGGTTTGCTTACTCCTCGTGTGTATGTGATAGTTGAACTTCACATTAATCACAAGCATATTCAGTGTGCTCTTGAAGACAAGCATGGTATAATACAGGACTCAGCACAATATACTCACAGTATGCTCTTGAAGACAAGCATAGTATAATACAGGCAGGACTCAGCACAATATATTGATACGATCATGTACATAAAAACAACACTAGCTATCAGTAAGTAACAAGTTTTAAATGTCACCAATCTATGGCAACACAAACAAATAAATGGGAAACTCTCTATGGACTATCAATAGTGGTAATATATACTACTCCGTATGAGTTAACTGTATCATAATATTCTCTATGGATTAATTATATCAATATTGATAACATACATTCCATATGAAATAAAAGTACAATAATACTCTCTCTGGACTAACTATATCAACATTGATAATATAATACTACTCGGTATGAATTAATTGCATCATAAAACACCAGATACAAGCATTAGACAACCAACAGAGAGAGAGTACTACTCACCCTACGAGTGATATCCCCATTTTGCGAGAAAGATGACAAGTAAGTCATCAGGAGCTCCAAAACAATCAGCCACTCCATACCAAATGCAGCTGTCAGTTCCTTACGACGATTTAAGCCTAAACGCAATACTCGATTATGTATCTAAAGAAATAAAATAATTAATAAACAAAAACCAACAAACAAATGACAGAAAAAGTATGAATGACAAAATGAATTAACAACAAAATGAATGAAAAACAAAATGAATGAACAACAAAATGAATGAACAACAAAATGAATGAACAACAAAATGAATAAACGACTAAATGAATAAATGAATAAACGACTAAATGAATAAATGAATAAATGAATAAATGAATAAATGAATAAACGACTAAATGAATAAATGAATAAATGAATAAATGAATAAATGAATGAATAACAAAATGAATAAACAACTAAATGAATAAATGACTAAATGAATAAATGACTAAATGACTAAATGAATAAATGAATAAATGAATAAATGAATAAATGAATAAATGAATAAATGAATAAATGAATAAATGACTAAATGAATAAAAATGACTAAATGAATAAATTACTAAATGAATAAACGACTAAATGAATAAACGACTAAATGACTAAATAAATAAATGAATAAATGAATTAATGAATAAATGACTAAATGAATAAATGAATAAATGAATAAATGAATAAACGACTAAATGAATAAATGACTAAATGAATAAATGAATAAATGAATAAATGACTAAATGACTAAATGAATAAATGACTAAATGACAAAATGACTAAATGAATAAATGACTAAATGAATAAATGAATAAATGACAAAATGAAAGAATGATAAGTGAACGAACAGACGAGTGAACGAACAAATAAACAAACGACTGAATGAACGAAACTGAATGTGTTAAGGGCAACTACACTGGACTAGAGAGTCAGCCCTGAATCTACAGTAGAAGACAAAATAAAGTTTCGAATTCCGTTCCGTAGAACAGCCGTCGCACCGGTTAAAAAACAGCTGTTCCGTTCGACTGTGTTACCGTTTTAATCTTTCTCGTTCACCGTATGTCTCGCTCAAAGTAATATTTTTAAAATCGTTTATCCAATAAAACGTTCTGATTTTTTTGTTTACAGGCTCCTGAGGTGGAGCTTTTCGGGTTAAAAATAATTGAAGCCGTCCTATTTAAAGTTGTCTCGCGGAGAATTGTTAGTTCGACTGCTGCACAGTATCGATGTTTTCTCGCTGTTAGGGCCTTCTCGGGCTTAGATTTTTTTTACTACTGGAGGTCCATCAGCAGCTATCAGAAGACCTACGAAGTGCGGACCTCGTTTGAGCTCTGTGCCCGTCGGAACTTCGGTCTGCAGCTCTATTGAAGTAAGCTAAAATTTTGTACGATCATTTTTGCACTATCCCCGTAGCGTTTAATGGTCAATACAAGGCCATAGCTTGCTGATATACCTATGGAAAAGTTTCTAGCTTGAAAATATTTGTGAATCGACGGAAAAGCGTAACCGTTTTTTACCGTTTTAGTAAATGGTGTCAGCTGTTTAGTCAAAATGGTACGGAACGCAACGATAAAAACTACGGTAAAAAAACTACCGTTTTATGGCGTACTACATAAAGGAATTCAGAACTTTATTTTGTCTCCTACTGTATTACAACAAATTAGTAACTCATAACATCAGTTCTATTTCATATTCTAAGCCCTACTACATGTTTCCAGCTGGAAGGATATAAACCTGAGCCTCCAGCTAGTTGCAGTTTCTGTTGTTCTGCAGTTCAGTTGTTCTGTCGTCAACTCTTTTCAGTCTATCTCTATCAGTCTTACTAGCTGTATCACCTCAATCACTTGCTGAGATTATATTAGATTATTTCTATTAATTATAGATAAATATGACCAGTCTTGCAGTTAGTTACTTAGCTATCTAGCAAAAAAAGCAAGAACTGAACAACAACTGGGAAAAAACTGAAGAACTGACAATTACTGATGACATGTGAACAAAACCACATGAGACTGGAAGTAACATAAAACAGCAGTAATGACACCAATAATAACCAAATACACTGCATTCCTTCCTCCTTAGCAGGGAACACACCTTAAAAAATACAAATCACAAAAGAACAATTGACCTCAAGGAAATTAATGTGTCAGAGCATGTTCAGTAGTAGATGAACTAACACTAGGAAATGATGTGTCAGAGCATGTTCAGTAGTAGATGAACTAACACTAGGAAATGATATGTCCGGCACTTCAACTGATACACTGTGATCTCGTGTAATTGTTCTGAATGACATTCTGGACTCAACCATCACTGAATTAAACATGATAAATAACACTTCCTGGTTGCTCAGAATGGTTCCTGGTAATCACTTGTCACCTCTTGAGTGTTGTGCACCCACACTTTCGATTCAATAGCAAAACTTCTATCACTTGACTTTGAATCATGTTGCTTCTTCTGGGCTTTTTATTCTCTACCCTTCCAGACAGATTAGGATACAGCAAATCCAACTTAGATCTTGGTCGTTTCTTCAGCAATAACTCTGAAGGAGACACAGAAGTCGTATTTTGTGGAGTGGGTCAATACGAAAACAGAGTCTTAGCCAAACAACAAGAGAATGTTCCCAAAGGATTCTTTTTCAACCCATCCTTGACATCTGTACAGCACTTCTGCAAGGCCGTGAGATTCCGGATGATAGGGCGCACTTGTCAAGCGATGTCTACCACTAGCATGTAAGATAGCTTCATACTTGTCAAGTGATGTCTACCACTAGTTAGTAAGATAGCTTCAAACTCCTCACTGACAAAACAAGTTCCATTATCCATCACTCAAGTTTCAGGAATACCAAATCTTGCAAACTGTTCTCGTAGTTGAGTCCATCCTGCTCCTAGGGCTTCCACCACCAGAACAATCTTCCCATCGATTGGACCAGCATAGTCCAAATGTATCCAGGTCCACAGTCTTGTAGGCCATGACTATAGGTGTAAGGGAGACACAGGTGGGACTGATTGACACACATATCCTCAGTCATCCCTGGCCACCACAAGTACATCCTGGCCACCACAAGTACATCCTGGCCACCACAAGTACATCCTGGCAACACAAGTGCATCCTGGCCACCACAAGTACATCCTGGCCACCACAAGTACATCCTGGCCAGATTCCTCATCCTTGCCATGCCTGGATGGCCTTCATGCTATGCAACTGGTGAAGAACAGCTTCTCCACAAGTTCAGGAACTATCACACGTGATCCCCACAGCAAACAATGTTGCTACACTGATAACTCTTAACTTTCATTCAATATATGGTCGTAATTCAGAGTGAGAATCAATTGAGTCAGCCAACCTTGCTTTGAGTACAACTCCACAGTGAATAACACAGTACAAGTTTCTTTTGCAATCAGCTTTGCTGTGACAGGAGTCATCCAAATGTTGGAATAATAACACCATCTCCAGGAGAGCAGGCAGTGTCGAGCTCGGTAGGCAAAGGGAGACGTGATAAAGCATCGATATTGGTATGCACCATGCACCTTCTGAATGTCAAGTGGTACTCGAACTGTGATAGATACAGAGACCGTCTGCAAACATGAGCAGAAGCTTGGGGTGAAGTAGATTTGCACTCACTAATAAGTTGAAACGAATGACCAAAGAGATAAGAGTATAATCGTTTAAAAAATGCAAGCTAGACCTTCCTTCTTTAACTGAGAGTAGTTTTTCTTGGCTGGATTCAGGGTAGGAGAGGCATATCCAATAGGTCGCTCTGATCCATCTGGCACTCTAGGCGCTAACACTGCACCAATACCATACTGAGAGGCGTCGCACACTAGCACTAAAGGAAGGGAAGAATCAAAGTGAATTAACAAATTGTGAGAAACTAACAACTCTTTGACTTTTGAAATGCACTTTCTTGCTGAGTAGATCACTTCCACTTAGTATTCTGTTGCAGGAGTTCATACAATCATGCTAAACAGGGATGGGTTCAAGCACTTCCTATAGTGTTTGAAGCCTAAGTACAAGCACACTAAAATGTACTTAAGCATCACTTTTTAAAGCACTAGGTTAAAAAAATCTTTAAGCACCCCAGCTAAGGACTTTTAAAGTGCTTTCAAGCACAATCTCAGGCATGATGCACACTCTGTTGCGAACTACAGCAGATAATTGGCGAGCGAGCAAAGCAAACGAGACACTATACAGGGTTTCATACAGGATTTTGTGCTGGGGGGGATAATTTTTTTTTTCAACAACCACTTGACTACCATCCAAAAGTTTATTGGCGAGCGAGCGAACTTTTTTTAGCCGTTTCTTTCTTTCCGCAGCACGGAGGACCATTCTAAACAGTAGATAAGGCTCTACAGAATATGTACTTACAGATTTTAATGTCAATCAGAGTTACTCTAATGTTTTTTCCCGGCCGTACGTACAGGTGCATTTGCTTGAAAATTTTCTACTACCGATGGCATTTCTGCTTGTAAACAAGTTGCTGGAAAGCCAATTCTTTTACCATATTCTACATTGTGGGGGTAGCTCGCTCGCCCATTGCGCTGTTGGAGCGCACCGCTAGTATATATAACACTTGTTGCACTAGTGAGAGTTCAATATGTTGGAGGTGAAAAAAGAAGTGTGACAGTAAAATATCATTCCCATGTAAAACAACAGTAATATAACAATTCATTGTATTCCAGATGTTTGTACTCAACAAGGTACTATCAGGAGTACAATATTTAAATGAATTCATTGAATAAATAAATAAAATAAAATAAATAAATAAATAATTATGAAATAATAATGAAATAATAATTATGAAATAATAATAAGTAAATAAACTGATAAATATTCATGTGCTATATTTCGTCATCATAACATGATCTCAAGTAGACTTCAAACAACCATCCTTGCTCTTTATGACATATTTTATACCAAAATAGCTAGCTGGATAACAAGCATTAGGAAAGGTGTGGGCTATTTTTAAATAGTGCCATCCCCATGTATTGGCAGCTGCTTTGGTAGTTCACTCTGAAAAATCTTGCACCATGCATGGACTAAGAAAGTATTTGGTACGAAAGGAAAAACTGTCTGAATCAGAGAGCGGCGGTGCTAATTTGGTTGTCTCTGACCCAGGTCCAGCCAAAGCACGGAACAACCATCTGAAGTGTGTATTACTCCTAAAGGTATATCTGAAGCGGTTGAACCTCTTACAGAAGAAGCTCAATCTTCTTCTGAAGAACTTGAGCATCTTCCAGTAGAAATTCAACCTCCTGCGAAGAAGAGAAAGTGTTTATCTTCGTCTGATAAAAAACAACAGTACATTTCCAGACTCTCCTTCAGAACAGAATGGCAGAGCAAATATCCCTGGGTGACTTGTACCGACTCTTAATAAAGGGATGTTCTGTTCTTTTTGCCAGAAATGGGGGAAACCTCCCGCTGGATCGAGAGGTGCATGGACAACCAGAGGAATTACAAAGTGGAAACATGCAACTGAGGTCCCTGAAGTCACATTCTGAAACATGCAACTGAGGTCCCTGAAGTCACATTCTGAAACATGCAACTGAGGTTCTGAAGTCACATTCTGAAACATGCAACTGAGGTCCCTGAAGTCACATTCTGAAACATGCAACTGAGGTTCTGAAGTCACATTCTGAAACATGCAACTGAGGTCCCTGAAGTCACATTCTGAAACATGCAACTGAGGTCCCTGAAGTCACATTCTGAAACATGCAACTGAGGTTCTGAAGTCACATTCTGAAACATGCAACTGAGGTCCCTGAAGTCACATTCTGAAACATGCAACTGAGGTTCTGAAGTCACATTCTGAAACATGCAACTGAGGTCCCTGAAGTCACATTCTGAAACATGCAACTGAGGTCCCTGAAGTCACATTCTGAAACATGCAACTGAGGTCCCTGAAGTCACATTCTGAAACCCAGTGGCATAAAGATGCAGCTATTACAGCTAGTATGGCTAAACAGACTGAGCTTGGAGAATTTGTTCTAGAGCTTTATAACACAGCTGCTGCAAAAGAACGTGAAGAGAAAAGGAAAAGAACCGGGAAATATTGTTGAAGCTTATGAGATCAGTTTATTTCATGATTAAGAATAAACTTCCACATACCACACTATATTCCAATCTAATTGAGCTTCAGGTCCTTAATGGTGACAAAATACTGGAAGAGCATATCAACCAAAACCCAGCTAATGCCCAATACACATCAAAGTTCAGTGCTAATATGCTGCTTGAAGCTTTGGACACGTGGCTCGAACGGAAACTATTTTTGAGTTTGAAATCAAGTCCTTATTTTTCCATTATGGCAGATGAATGTCAAGATATTTCTTCACAGGAGGAACTGTCCATCTGTTGCCGGTGGCTGGTGGCTGCCCACAAGAATGTTTCATGTCAATTCTCCACGTGAAATCAGTGGATGCCGCTACTATCACTGATGCTCTTCTGACATTTTTGAGAGACAACAACCTTGACTTTTCCAAATTAGTTGGACAGGGCTATGATGGAGCCTCGGTTTTCTCTGGACATGCAAATGGGGTGCAAAAGAGGTTACGATTGCATTCTTGCCATGCCATTTACATTCACTGTGCATGTCACAGACTGCAGCTGGCATCACTCCAGGCTGCTGATGCAGTTACTTCAGTGAAGAAAGTATTTGGTGCAATGAGTAATCTGTGGAAATTATTTCATTACTCGCCAAAAAAAACTGAAACTCTAGTAGCTGTTCAGGCTGCACTCAACCTCCCTGAATTGAAAGTGGTGAAACCTAGTGACACTAGGTGGCTATCACATGAGAGGTGTATACGAGCTATTCACAAAGAATTGCCTGCCATCATAACAACTTTGTACCAGCTTTATGAAAATTCTGGGGATGCAGAAGCGTATGGTCTTGCATTAATCTTCAGTTCCTTTTCTGGAGTGGCCACTGTCATTCTTTTGTCAGAAGTACTGGACTTGCTGGCTCGACTCAACTGCTTTATGCAGCGAAGAGCCAGCTGACTTCAGCGCTTTACAAAGAATGATAGAAAATGTAACAAAAGAATTGAAGCTTCTAAAAAGAAGTGGGGCTGAATGGTGTTCTGAGGTGACATCTGTAGTGGAAAATTTGGAAAAACAGTATGAAATCCCAGTAGGACATCTGCGAACCAGAAAAGGAAGTGAATGATTCTGTGGAAGAATTTCGAGCTAATGTTGTTAGATAATATTGAAAGTCGATTTTCTGATGATGTCGTGAAGCTTCTAGTGTCATCCTCAGTCTTCAATCCAGCTTTACTACCTAGAGACGAAGCTCTCCAGGCTGAATATGGCACCACAGAGATAGAATCACTGGCTCAATTCTATGGAAGTGAAGCTGAAGTGATTTATGATGGAGTGACTCACAAATCACCATCCTTAGTGGATAAAGAAGAGGTGATTGCAGAATGGCGCATCTTCAAGAGGGTATTGTTGCAAGAAACTAAGATCTTCATGGAGAAAAATAAGCTTAGCAAGGCACCATCTTTGCAGGAGATCAAAGTTTCAATAGAATCTTCAGAAGCTTACGCTGGAATTTTTTCTGAAATGTTTAAACTACTGAACATTATACTTGCACTTCCAGTAGGAACTGCAAATGTGGAAAGATCTTTCAGCCACATGAAGCCGATCAAAACTAGACTGCGTAACAGAATCAATGAACAGAATTTAATCCATACTATGAGAATTGCAATTGAAGGACCAGAACTTCCACATGTTGACTTCAACGAAGTACTAGAGATTTTTAAATCAAAGAATAGGCGAATGATCTTATAAAATCATTGATTTATGTGATGACTTTCCTGTTGATTAAAGATTAAAAAAAAAAAAAAAACTGGCAGAGGAAGTGGGGGTGGAACAATGTTCAGTGTGGGGTGGGGGGAATACTTTTTCTTGGGGGGGGGGTGGGGGGGGGGGGGGGAACCTTTTTTGCTGGGGGGGGGGGGGGGATTCCAGGGCGTCCCCCCCTCTGTATGAAACCCTGCTATACAGTGGTGTCAAATTGAAAATCGGGGATATTTGTTTATATATGTGTGTGTGTGGACGTACGTATGTCATTTGTACTTTAACCCTCTCGTATTTCGTAGTCCAAAAGTTCACTAACAGAATCCTTTGGTTTATCGATCATTACCTATCATCCTAGAAATTGAATTGTTTACCGCTTTGAATTCATTTGCGGGTGCACTTAAAAACATAAATAACCACGAAGGTAAGTCTTGTGTATAGGTTTGTCCAATTGTGTGAAAGTATTGAGCGTTACAGCTATTACTTAGCTAAAGAATGTCACAAAGAAAACTTTTTAATAACTGGCTTGTTTTTTGTTGCTTATTATTCAATTCAAACAGTTGCGGGGAGTGGTCACTACGGCATTGAATCCCCTTTACCGTATATACGTAATTTTAAAACTCGACTTTTTTTAGTAGCTTGAATGCTCGAAGTTAAAATCCAATCAATAAACATTAGTGTAGTTTTAGGCTAGCTCGCCATTTGTGCTCAAGCACGTCACTAGTTTTTACTTTGAAATACTTCAAGAGTTTAAAAAATAATGAAAAAGCAATTATTTGTTGCATTGATGAACATTAGTCTTTCCAATGTCCTATCATTCAGCCTCCATCTATCAGTCTTCATGTGCAATTTACATCTTTGTCATCACTTTCATTGAAAGAGTGCTTAAAAATTGCTTATCAAGCACTTTGAATTTATGGGCTTAAATACAAGCACAAGCACAAGTGATTTACATACCAAAGTGCTTAAGGGGAATAAATTAATTCATAGCAACGCGTGCCGCCTGTAGATCCGGACATTAATTTATTCCCCGCCAATACCCCACCATTCGATAATACGCGAGCAGAAACAATCGCGCAGTAGTAGCAGAAGTATACTTCGCGAATTTGTGGTGTTCTAGTTTAGCTTCTTGTTGTCTCGTAGCCATTTATAGCAACACTCCATACGTCGTCTGAACTCACGTGGCAAGGTGCACCAGGATGCCTCTCCTCCTGTAGCCGTTCTAGGCTCTGCACACCTGAACTCAAGCGGATGGATCCAGCAGGCTCGGTTTCTGAGGAGCGAAGACTTCCCAAGCTGTGCAGATGTAACACCTTCACCTCGGACTATCTCCAAGAAACTGCTCTCTCTTCTGACTCTTGTTATTGTTGTATTGATGTTTATTTACTCTTGATATAGGCGGGCTCTTTTTAGAACCAATACAAACCAATTGAAAAAAATTGCTCGCATACAAGGAATACGAGACATGGGGGTGGGGCTATTTCTTAAGCATTGTGAGTGGAATTAAAGTTTCAAATTTTGTATCAGTTTTTCTTGGAATCTAATGAGAACGACAAAAAAAATGTACGCACGGGTAAACCTAAAGAAATGAACTGCACCACAACAAGAATTTTTCAATATCTTATAAATAGAAAAAAATTGCGAATAAATCATAAAGTAATATTGAAATGGAAAAGAATTCGTTGTCTTGCAGTAGAGTATCGGCTTGGCTAGTAGTGCACCAAATTGTGGAGCTCCAACTTACCGCACTGCTCCAAAAAAGTGCTACAAAGTTTTATAACCAGGCCCCGATATTTCCTCCAGATTCGCTCCAAAATTAGTGAGCGGTGCCTTCGGCAGGTACTTTGTCCTTGTGTTGTAGTGGAGAAGCCCCTGTAAGTATGCAATAGTAGTAATCGTGCATAGAAACCATCAACTAAAAATTGCGTAGGCGGTGTGCAGCCACCCTTAAAAGCACCCTCAAGCCTTCAAAAAAAAGTGCTTAAAGTACTTATAAGCACAAACACTAAGTGCCTGAATTTGTGTAGAAAGATTATGCAAAATTTTCCATCTTTTTTTTAGAATCTCCACGTAGTGTGCGTCATTTTTTGGTATAAAAATCAAAGGGTATAAACGAACAGAACGAGTAATGATCGGCAATGTGAGGCTGTCTCCGTCTCAGATCATGTCTTCCCTGAGGGGGTCCCAGACAGTGAGTGTACACAAAAAAAATTGTACCAAAATAAAGAAAGGAATCTTGGGATAATGTGTTTTCATATGCTTACCAACAGGATAAAAATACAGAAGCAATCCACAGACCCTCCCCCAAGTTTCAAAGGTTTATCAAACAGCAAAAAGCAAGAACTGAACAACTGAAAAACCGAAAAACTGACAATTACTAATGACACATGAACAAAACCACATGAGGCAGTAACATAAACAACAGTGACATAACAAATAATGACCAAATACACCATAATTCACTCCTTCTGTCATTAAATACCATTCCTTCATAGTCATTTGATAGTTTACCACACATCACTTGATGTTACACTGCAACAAGTGTTTAAATAGCATTAATTTTGTTGTGTTCTAAATCACTACACATTAAGCTAGGATAATTCTGACATAAAAACAGATTTGTGGTTTGTGGTGCCATCCTAACCTATCATATTGTACTTACCTCCTCAGGCAGTAGAGTTAACACATCCAACAAAACACATGCAGTCTTCTCTGACCCTCCATACCTAGTACATAAGTAATCAAATTACAGCAAACATGACCAGCGCTTGCTAATGTGCACAGTTATAGCACGACAAGCAATAATATGACTCACTTGACTGTAGCTATAGAACTGCAGTCTGACATCTTACCTAGTTAAGACATCTCTAACTATAGAACTGCTGTCTGACATCTTACCTAGTTACGACATCTCTAACTATAGAACTGCTGTCTGACATCTTATCTAGTTAAGACATCTCTAACTATAGAACTGCTGTCTGACATCTTACCTAGCTACGACATCTCTAACTATAGAACTGCTGTCTGACATCTTACCTAGTTAAGACATCTCTAACTATAGAACTGCTGTCTGACATCTTATCTAGTTACGACATCTCTAACTATAGAACTGCTGTCTGACATCTTACCTAGTTAAGACATCTCTAACTATAGAACTGCTGTCTGACATCTTATCTAGTTACGACATCTCTAACTATAGAACTGCTGTCTGACATCTTACCTAGCTACGACATCTCTAACTATAGAACTGCTGTCTGACATCTTACCTAGTTAAGACATCTCTAACTATAGAACTGCTGTCTGACATCTTACCTAGCTACGACATCTCTAACTATAGAACTGCTGTCTGACATCTTACCTAGCTACGACATCTCTAACTATAGAACTGCTGTCTGACATCTTACCTAGCTACGACATCTCTAACTATAGAACTGCTGTCTGACATCTTACCTAGCTACGACATCTCTAACTATAGAACTGCTGTCTGACATCTTACCTAGCTACGACATCTCTAACTATAGAACTGCTGTCTGACATCTTACCTAGCTACGACATCTCTAACTATAGAACTGCTGTCTGACATCTTACCTAGCTACGACATCTCTAACTATAGAACTGCTGTCTGACATCTTATCTAGTAGCTACGACATCTCTAACTATAGAACTGCTGTCTGACATCTTACCTAGCTACGACATCTCTAACTATAGAACTGCTGTCTGACATCTTACCTAGTTAAGACATCTCTAACTATAGAACTGCTGTCTGACATCTTACCTAGTTAAGACATCTCTAACTATAGAACTGCTGTCTGACATCTTACCTAGCTACGACATCTCTAACTATAGAACTGCTGTCTGACATCTTACCTAGCTACGACATCTCTAACTATAGAACTGCTGTCTGACATCTTACCTAGCTACGACATCTCTAACTATAGAACTGCTGTCTGACATCTTACCTAGTTACGACATCTCTAACTATAGAACTGCTGTCTGACATCTTACTAGTTACGACATCTCTAACTATAGAACTGCTGTCTGACATCTTACCTAGTTACGACATCTCTAACTATAGAACTGCTGTCTGACATCTTACCTAGTTACGACATCTCTAACTATAGAACTGCTGTCTGACATCTTATCTAGTTACGACATCTCTAACTATAGAACTGCTCTGATCTTACCTAGCTACGACATCTCTAACTATAGAACTGCTGTCTGACATCTTACGACATCTCTAACTATAGAACACATCTTACCTAGCTACATCTCTAACTATAGAACTGCTGTCTGACAGCTACTGAACTGCAGCTACGAACACATCTCTAGTTACTCTCTAACTATAGAACTGCTGTCTGACATCTTACCTAGCTACGACATCTCTAACTATAGAACTGCTGTCTGACATCTTACCTAGCTACGACATCTCTAACTATAGAACTGCTGTCTGACATCTTACCTAGTTAAGACATCTCTAACTATAGAACTGCTGTCTGACATCTTATCTAGTTACAACATCTCTAACTATAGAACTGCTGTCTGACATCTTACTAGTTACAACATCTCTAACTATAGAACTGCTGTCTGACATCTTACCTAGCTACGACATCTCTAACTATAGAACTGCTGTCTGACATCTTACCTAGCTACGACATCTCTAACTATAGAACTGCTGTCTGACATCTTACCTAGCTACGACATCTCTAACTATAGAACTGCTGTCTGACATCTTACTAGCGACATCTCTAACTATAGAACTGCTGTCTGACATCTTACCTAGTTACAACATCTCTAACTATAGAACTGCTGTCTGACATCTTACCTAGCTACGACATCTCTAACTATAGAACTGCTGTCTGACATCTTATCTAGCTACGACATCTCTAACTATAGAACTGCTGTCTGACATCTTACCTAGTTACAACATCTCTAACTATAGAACTGCTGTCTGACATCTTACCTAGCTACGACATCTCTAACTATAGAACTGCTGTCTGACATCTTACCTAGCTACGACATCTCTAACTATAGAACTGCTGTCTGACATCTTATCTAGTTACGACATCTCTAACTATAGAACTGCAGTCTGACATCTTATCTAGCTACGACATCTCTAACTATAGAACTGCTGTCTGACATCTTACCTAGCTACGACATCTCTAACTATAGAACTGCTGTCTGACATCTTATCTAGCTACGACATCTCTAACTATAGAACTGCTGTCTGACATCTTATCTAGTTACAACATCTCTAACTATAGAACTGCAGTCTGACATCTTACCTAGTTACGACATCTCTAACTATAGAACTGCTGTCTGACATCTTATCTAGTTACAACATCTCTAACTATAGAACTGCTGTCTGACATCTTACCTAGTTACGACATCTCTAACTATAGAACTGCTGTCTGACATCTTATCTAGTTACGACATCTCTAACTATAGAACTGCTGTCTGACATCTTACCTAGCTACGACATCTCTAACTATAGAACTGCTGTCTGACATCTTATCTAGCTACGACATCTCTAACTATAGAACTGCTGTCTGACATCTTATCTAGCTACGACATCTCTAACTATAGAACTGCTGTCTGACATCTTATCTAGTTACAACATCTCTAACTATAGAACTGCTGTCTGACATCTTATCTAGCTACGACATCTCTAACTAAACCTAACTATAGACACTGCTGTCTGACATCTTATCTAGCTACAACATCTCTACGTACCTAGAACTCAACTGTCTGACATCTTACTAGTAAGACACTCTAACTATAGTCTCTGACACTTATGCTGACATCTGACTCTTAACGAACTAGTTAACTGACTGTCTGACATCTCTAACTATCTAGCTAACGACTGACATCTTCTAACTAGAACTGCTACGTTACAATCTCTAACTATACTGCTGTAACATCTGATCTAGTTACTCTCTAAAACTCTAGAACACATCTATTAGTTACGCCTCTTAATATGAACTGCTGTCTGACATCTTATCTAGTCCGACATCTCTAACTATAGAACTGCTGTGACTCTACCTACATCTTACTACTACATCTCTAACTCTCTAACTATAGAACTGCTGTCTGACATCTTATCTAGTTACGACATCTCTAACTATAGAACTGCTGTCTGACATCTTACCTAGCTACGACATCTCTAACTATACAACTGCTGTCTGACATCTTACCTAGCTACGACATCTCTAGCTATAGAACTGCTGTCTGACATCTTACCTAGCTACGACATCTCTAGCTATAGAACTGCTGTCTGACATCTTACCTAGCTACAACATCTCTAACTATAGAACTGCTGTCTGACATCTTACCTAGCTACAACATCTCTAACTATAGAACTGCTGTCTGACATCTTACCTAGTTAAGACATCTCTAACTATAGAACTGCTGTCTGACATCTTACCTAGTTACGACATCTCTAACTATAGAACTGCTGTCTGACATCTTATCTAGTTAAACATCTCTAACTATAGAACTGCATGTCTGACATCTTACCTAGCTTACGACATCTCTAACTATACGAACTGCTGTCTGACATCTTACCTAGCTACGACATCTCTAACTATAGAACTGCTGTCTGACATCTTACCTAGCTACGACATCTCTAGCTATATAGAACTGCTGTCTGACATCTTACCTAGCTACGACATCTCTAACTATAGAACTGCTGTCTGACATCTTACCTAGCTAAGACATCTCTAACTATAGAACTGCTGTCTGACATCTTATCTAGTTACGACATCTCTAACTATAGAACTGCTGTCTGACATCTTACCTAGCTACGACATCTCTAACTATAGAACTGCTGTCTGACATCTTACCTAGCTACGACATCTCTAACTAGTACATCTTACCTAGCTACGACATCTCTAGCTATAGAACTGCTGTCTGACATCTTATCTAGTTACGACATCTCTAACTATAGAACTGCTGTCTGACATCTTACCTAGCTACGACATCTCTAACTATAGAACTGCTGTCTGACATCTTACCTAGCTACGACATCTCTAACTATAGAACTGCAGTCTGACATCTTACCTAGCTACGACATCTCTAGCTATAGAACTGCTGTCTGACATCTTACCTAGCTACACTGAACTGCTGTCTGACATCTTACCTAGTTACAACATCTCTAACTATAGAACTGCTGTCTGACATCTTACCTAGTTACGACATCTCTAACTATAGAACTGCTGTCTGACATCTTACCTAGCTACGACATCTCTAACTATAGAACTGCTGTCTGACATCTTATCTAGCTACGACATCTCTAACTATAGAACTGCTGTCTGACATCTTATCTAGTTACAACATCTCTAACTATAGAACTGCAGTCTGACATCTTACCTAGTTACGACATCTCTAACTATAGAACTGCTGTCTGACATCTTATCTAGTTACAACATCTCTAACTATAGAACTGCTGTCTGACATCTTACCTAGTTACGACATCTCTAACTATAGAACTGCTGTCTGACATCTTATCTAGTTACGACATCTCTAACTATAGAACTGCTGTCTGACATCTTATCTAGTTACGACATCTCTAACTATCGAACTGCTGTCTGACATCTTTACCTAGCTACGGGACATCTCTAACTATAGACTGCTGTCTGACATCTTACTAGTACGACATTCTAACTTTAGAACTGCTGTCTGACATCTTATCTAGCTACGACATCTCTAACTATAGAACTGCTGTCTGACATCTTATCTAGCTACGACATCTCTAACTATAGAACTGCTGTCTGACATCTTATCTAGTTACAACATCTCTAACTATAGAACTGCTGTCTGACATCTTATCTAGTTACAACATCTCTAACTATAGAACTGCTGTCTGACATCTTACCTAGCTACGACATCTCTAACTATAGAACTGCAGTCTGACATCTTACCTAGCTACGACATCTCTAACTATAGAACTGCTGTCTGACATCTTACCTAGCTACGACATCTCTAACTATACAACTGCTGTCTGACATCTTACCTAGCTACGACATCTCTAACTATAGAACTGCTGTCTGACATCTTATCTAGCTACAACATCTCTAACTATAGAACTGCTGTCTGACATCTTATCTAGCTACGACATCTCTAACTATAGAACTGCTGTCTGACATCTTACCTAGCTACGACATCTCTAACTATACAACTGCTGTCTGACATCTTACCTAGCTACGACATCTCTAACTATACAACTGCTGTCTGACATCTTACCTAGCTACGACATCTCTAACTATAGAACTGCTGTCTGACATCTTACCTAGCTACGACATCTCTAACTATACAACTGCTGTCTGACATCTTATCTAGCTACAACATCTCTAACTATGAACGCTGTCTGAATCTTCATCTAGTAGACACCTAACTATACAAATGCTGTCTGAATCGTACCTAGAACGACATCTCTAACTCTAGAACTGCTGTCTGACATCTACCTAGCTACGAACATCTTAATATACAATGCTGTTGACATCTTATCTAGCTCCAACATTCTCTAAAACTAATAGAAATGCTGTTGACCATCTATCTAGTTACGACATCTCTAACTATAGAACTGCTGTCTGAAATTTAATCTAGTTACGCATCTCTAAAACTATAGAAGCTGTTGACATCTTATCTAGTTACGACATCTCAACGAGAGAATGTGTCTCTGACATCTATATAGTTAAGACATCTCTAACTATAGAACTGCAGTCTGACATCTTACTAGCTACGACATCTCTAACTATAGATGCTGTCTGACATCTTATCTAGCTACGAACATCTCTAACTATAGAACTGCTGTCTGACATCTTATCTAGTTACGACATCTCTAACTATAGAACTGCTGTCTGACATCTTACCTAGCTACGACATCTCTAACTATAGAACTGCTGTCTGACATCTTATCTAGCTACGACATCTCTAACTATAGAACTGCTGTCTGACATCTTACCTAGCTACGACATCTCTAACTATAGTCCTGCTGTCTGACATTTGAATGAGAAGATCTACCAATGCCATAGCCAGCTACAGACACACATAAAGTAGTCCATCATACAAAATCTAGGAATAGAAGTAGTGATTATAAAAATCAGTTCCAAAATGTGTACCATAGGAAAGGTAGTCATAAGCGTTGTTAAATGATAAGCACGGCAATGCCCTTCATTTCATACTGTACTGCCATAAGATTCCTGTTCTGTCTACCCAACCACCCCCAACATTACATTACAGTCTATCACCTCTACCCCCAATGCTTAAAGCTCTTTCCTTAACATCATCTACCAACTAACCCCATTGTTGCCGACCCTCTTCCCTTTGCTCCTCCCACTCCAGTATCAGTTAGTTGATGTTAAAGCCATAGCTATCCTTCCAATACTATTGACACGTGCTACCATGACTGACTTGGCACGCGCTACCATGACTGACTTGGCACACGCTATCATGACTGTGACACGTGCTACCAAGACTGACTTGACACGTGCTACCAAGACTGACTTGACACGTGCTACCATGACTGACTTGGCACGTGCTACCAAGACTGACTTGACACGTGCTACCATGACTGACTTGGCACACGCTACCATGACTGACTTGACACGTGCTACCATGACTGACTTGGCACGTGCTACCAAGACTGACTTGACATGTGCTACCATGACTGACTTGGCACGTGCTACCAAGACTGACTTGACACGTGCTACCATGACTGACTTGGCACGTGCTACCAAGACTGACTTGACACGTGCTACCATGACTGACTTGACACGTGCTACCATGACTGACTTGGCACGTGCTACCAAGACTGACTTGACACGTGCTACCATGACTGACTTGGCACGTGCTACCAAGACTGACTTGACACGTGCTACCATGACTGACTTGGCACGTGCTACCAAGACTGACTTGACACGCGCTACCATGACTGACTTGGCACGCGCTACCATGACTGACTTGACACGTGCTACCATGACTGACTTGGCACGTGCTACCAAGACTGACTTGACACGTGCTACCATGACTGACTTGGCACGTGCTACCAAGACTGACTTGACACGTGCTACCATGACTGACTTGGCACGTGCTACCAAGACTGACTTGACACGTGCTACCATGACTGACTTGGCACGCGCTACCATGACTGACTTGACACGTGCTACCATGACTGACTTGGCACATGCTACCATGACTGACTTGACACGCGCTACCATGACTGACTTGGCACGCGCTACCATGACTGACTTGACACGCGCTACCATGACTGACTTGGCACGCGCTACAATAACTGACTTGGCACGCGCTACCATGACTGACTTGACACGCACAGTATGACTTGCACACTTGAGGACACTTATCAACTGTAGTCAGAACGCACACTATTGCACAACACTGAGTGTTTAGTTAAACAGTACCAGTACCTCTATTCAAAATACCCACAATCATTCAACCAATAGTGAACAAAAAAATGTTTTTAAATAAAAACGGTTCCCCCTCTTTCTATGGTACAAACTTTGGAACTTTTTATGACTGCTACTATATAATACAAAAATAATCAAAAATTATTATACTTTAATAATGATGTGATGATTCCAAACAATTATAATTCATCATTTTTCTATGATCACAGATTAATACTATAGTTGCACTAACAATTC
>WLWD01001897.1_pt1 | contig 99634 bp, 67 predicted proteins | sample 6712731 | NCBI WGS metagenome assembly WLWD01 (sample SAMN12718690, study PRJNA576275) | sponge metagenome | isolation source: marine sponge | host: Mycale hentscheli | place: New Zealand: South Island, Marlborough, Capsize Point | collected 2014-11-01
ATCTGCCATTAGTGTGTGTCCTGAAACACACCATAACTACCTGGCTCCATCTGCCATTAGTGTGTGTCCTGAAACACACCATAACTACCTGGCTCCATCTGCCATTAGTGTGTGTCCTGAAACACACCATAACTACCTGGCTCCATCTGCCATTAGTGTGTGTCCTGAAACACACCATAACTACCTGGCTCCATCTGCCATTAGTGTGTGTCCTGAAACACACCATTAGTGCAAGGTCAAAAAAAATAGGCATGGGAGTGGCACTCAGCGTGGCCCCATTATCTACTTGTAGGACTTTGTCAGACCAGGCGAGAGGGTGTGGTCAAATGTAAAGGTGTTGTTAGAAGGGGGAGGGGTGATTTATGTTGAATAGGTGTGGTCAACTAATATCTGTAAATGTGAGTGACCTTTCTTAATACTTCTTTCTCATGCAGAGTCCTGCTCATGAAAGTGGAGATATCGTGCCTGGAGTTGAGATTGTTCAGATTAACCTACAGAACGTGGTGAGCATATAGCACCAGAGGATTGGGAGGGCTGGGGCGGGGGTGGAGTGGGGGCGGGGCGGGGGTGGAGTGGGGGCGGGGCGGGAAGGCAAGCATTTACATGATTATTTGTATTTAAGCTGTATGTATTTAAATACTTTTTTTAAAGTATTTGTATTTCCAGATTTAAAAAGAGAAATGTATTTATATTTCGAAAGTTATAAGGTGGTGATGAAACATGAGCTTTTAAATAAATAGACGGAAACATTATCTCCTGGAACTTATTTCTACTGGGAAAATTCATTGTATTTAGTTCTAGAAATTGCAGAAAACATTCTCGAACAATATAAGGAAAACTAATAGCAAGCTAGAGTCATAATTGAGGTTATAATGACTTGAATTTCCAATTTTATTTGTTAAATTCTTCCTATTTGATGTAACTGATGCTAAACTCCCTGCATTTAGCTTTTTTTTCTTTTTTTTGGTGACCCATTTGGTGGAAAATTTGTCGAGTATTTGTAGTTAATTATACACTACAGGTTGTCAACGATGGTTTTCATTGTTGGAGATTTGTAAATACCAACTGTGAATATTTTTGAGTAGTTTAGTCAATGCTAAAATTGCAGGATCTGATTTTCTCCGCTTATAACCAATTCTATAGTTTCAGTCTTTATTTTTTCGGTGCCACTAAGATAGTAGTAGGCCACTAGCTGTACCAAGTGAAGTGTTGTGTTTTGGCAAGTGTAAGACTTGGAAGGGATAATGTACCAGACGGTTCCTGGCTCTACTCTGCAATGTTGTCAGTTTAGTGACTTTCATATGTGCTATACGTCAATCAACATGAACACCAAATTAGTTTGAAAGTATTAGTTGCTTAAATTAGCTTTTCACACTTCTGGATAATTGGTAAAGGGTGGGAAATTGTAAATGATCCAACAGTTGGTAAAGGGTGAGGGGTGTATCTAATGAGCAAAATGAGCTGACTGTATGTTTTAGGTATTCAATAAGTGGCAAGTACCTTTGCCTTACCAATTCAGGTGTGATGATGCCTACCAATTCAGGTGTGATGATGCCTTACCAATTCAGGTGTGATGATGCCTTACCAATTCAGGTGTGATGATGCCTTACCAATTCAGGTGTGATGATGCCTTACCAATTCAGGTGTGATGATGCCTTGCCAATTAGAGTATGATGACCACTTACCAACTCTACTGAGTTCGTGAAACACACTGTCGGTCACCGTCGTCTTTGTTGCTGGCAGACAAGCATATCATTATATAGATAAATTCTGGGCTTTTTTGTTGTTGTTGTTGTTGTTGTTTTCTAGTCACAAAACTAGACATTTGTGGCTGTGGAATTGAAGACCCTGTTCCATTATTATGTTTTGTTTTCTTTCTTTTTTTTAACAAGAGCATTTGTTTTAATAAGTATGTTATAATTAGGAATAATGATAATGGGAAGGTCTTTCGCTACATGTGCACAATCAAAAAATGATGTGCACACATCAACTCAAGTGTATCATGATTGTTTTTTTGCCACGCATATAAAAAATTGGGGTCTGCTTTTTAATGTGTTCTTATAATGTATGAATAATGTGTGTAGGTGGGTTGGGAGATGGGTAAGGTGATAGAGACTCTGAAGGCCAGTGGCCATCAGGTCACACTTGTCATCAACACTGGCAACACCAAGTCATTCCTTGACCAACAGCAGCAGCAGGAAGAAGAGGAGGAGACTGGGAACAAGGAAGAACGGACTGTGGAGGGGGAGGGGGAGGAAGAAGAAAACACAAGGGACGTTGGTGAGGTAACCATGGGAACGCTGACACACCCGCTCCAGCAGCAGCACGTTCAGGAAGAAAGGCGTTTGGCAAAGAGTGAGAAAAGTGTGGAGGGACCTGCAAAAAGTGTTAGTCAGTCTCAGGAAGGATCGAGTGAGGAGTCGCCCCTATCTTCGTCTCGGAGTAACGAGCATGCGGTCGGATCCACTCTGCTCACTAACTACTCTGATGGGGACGGTGGCGGCAAGAACTCCAGTCAGGACACTTTGGACGGAATAATTGAAAGTCCAGAATCTCTGGAGGGAGACACTGACTTTAGCGGCATGGAGAACATCCTCAACAGAGCCCACATGCCGCTCGACCTGCACAGGACGTCCAGTGCTCCTCTTGCAGGTTCCCGGGGAGCCAGCGGCGGGGGAACTCCATTGGAGGCATCTACGGATTCTTGCTCAACGGCAGGCACTCATGAGGAGGAGCTCTCTATGGGGTCTGAAGTCACTGGTTCCTTGGATGCTCTGGACGGCGGCTCTGGAGGCCGGTCCTTTGAGAGCAGACTAACTTCCAGAACGGGATCTGATTCCACTGTGGACTCATCGAAGACATCCAAAGCGAGCAAGGTAGCGTGTGTGAATGGTTACACCCACACTGGGTTTATAATTATACATATTTTATTTTTGTGTTTGTTTGTTTATTTATTTGTTGTGACTGTAGGCTAAGAAATCTCCGAATCGTTTGCCTCCGTAAGTATTTCCAGAGAAATGCTTGCACTGAATTATACACATGTATGTCCATGTATATACAACTATATGCTCAGTGGACCAGCATTGTGTATCACATGATAGTTCACCACTGGCAATATTATTTTAGCTTTTACCGCATGCTCACTTATTAATTTTTTTCTCGTGCAGGGTTGCTTATCGTACCCAGGTGATAGGAGGCGTGGTGGTGAGAGTCCCGATTAAGGTATATTAGTATATATTAGGCCGAGGGAATGGGCTATGTACAAGGGATTGTAAGTATTGAGTAGATGGCCAGTGATTTCATTATGTTCCCAGTGTGTGTGTTGACTATGTGAATGAGAGGGTGTGATCTCAACTATTTGATAGTCACACCTGGGTTGAAAATAAGTTACTAAAGGTCAGAAGTGAAACTAAAATACACCAGAGTCGCTATGGTTTGTCTAAAAAAACAAACAAACAAACAAACAAACAAAACTCGCATCATGTGATTAATTTTCACTCGGCAACAGGAGTGGAGTGTCCTTGCTGTTTCTATTCTTCCCTGATTCCAAGTTTCATTGTTTCCATTGTCATAGCACACACTCTACTTTCAGATAAAAACAGGGTGCTGTAAATGCTGGGTTTATGACAGCTTTGGGAGCATGTACGTAGTATAATCACTCCAACATTCGAGGGATAAAGTATTTGGACACCTTCAATGCAAACCCTTTGCTGCCCCTTCCTCAGCCAATCTGCATATTGATTGAAACTAAATTAAGCAAGACTATTTGACAGGAATGTAATTGCATGCATCAAGCATGCATTTGTCAAACACTCTACGTTGTTTTGTCTACTCTTATGCTTTCTTTCCAGAAACCAGGCTTTCTGAATTTTGAGGGCAGAACTAAAGTACCATATCTTGAAGATTGATCACAATATGGATGGCATCATCAATTTAGGAGTTGTTACCTTTAGTAAAACTCACTGTACCCTACCCACACATCCTCTTTTTTCTTTTTTTTTCCAAGTTGAAGCAGGTGCAAGCAGTCAAATTATCAAGTATATGATGCCAATCTTAAAGGCACTTCTAAGTGTCTTGCCTATTAAGTTTCCCAAGACAGTAGAATTTCTCCAATTAAAAAAAAAAAGTTTACATACATACCTTTGCCAAAATACTAAATTCTAATATGACTCAGGTTAAATGTTTAACCCTCAGTGCGCATGCGTGAGAGGTTATAGTTGTCATCTTGTTTGTCTGTCTGTTGTGCTCTGATTTTGGAGATTACTGACAATTAACCAACCATTGATTTAGGTACAAACTTACTCAGAATGATGATTTATGACCTTTCATTGTGTTACTTCTTTTAATTTCAGTCTGATTTTTTGAGAAAATGTGAAGCTGTCAGCTCCACGTAGGTAACTAGCTTTTGTGGGTAACACCCCCTATCGTCCCGTTGTAATCACGTGAGCAAATAATTTCTTGCTGCCCTGCCTGTGGTAGTTTTGCTTTACATGGGGAAGTTAACAGAGCGCTGGAAGTTGAAATTTACACTGAAAATATTTACCTGTGAGTTTCCCTGGCCTGTTTAGCTTCTCTTATGAAGACAGCGTTAATATCTACTATTTTCATTGCTCGAGCTATATTGATACCTGATTAAAATAGCCTCCATAGATAGCCAAGAAATTATTGTTTTGGGCTGACATGATTTAGTAATAGCTAGCTAGTGTATAGTAGTGCTGAGGGTTCGCACCTTTGGTGCTTCATTGTGTTGGCAATGAATGCAGAAATCAAATCGACTAACCATGATTAAAACAAACAAAACAAAAAAAAGAAGAAGAAGATGAAATGAAACAAAAGCAAGACATTACAGAACTCACTTTATGGACTGGCTAAGACTGAGGTAACAGAAATAATTATCGTTTCAACAAACCAAAAAAAAAAATTGAGGCAAAGTCAGGAGAAATTTTATTTCTCTGTTCAATTGGCTTTCCTGAATATTTTGTTAAGTACATGTATTGAATGGTCAGTGTGTGGGTGTGTGTGCACTGTTTCAACATAGTCTCCCTGGCTGGGTGGATGGTTAGAATGGCAGCTAATGCAGCTGTCAGAGGTTGTGGCCCGGCATTGAGGAAGATGTAGAACACGTATCTTTATGGTGGAGCTTCCATTCACTAACCAGTGTTACCCTGCTCAGACCCCAGTTGTAGTCCTGTGAAGGGGATGTTAGTTTTAATGTGCTACTCTTTCCTCTGTGTTGGCCAGGTGGTAATGACATTCATTGTATAATGGGGAGTCTCCTACACGGCCCCTGTAATTGGCGAGCAAGACACTATCAGGGATAACTCAATTGAAAATCGGGGATATTTGTTTATATATATGTGGGGACGTACATATGTCATTTTGTACTTTGACCCTTACGTATTTTTATGTTAGCTCAGTGTTCGACCCTGTCCCAAACTTCACTAAACAGAATCCTCCGGTTTCGCGATCATTACCCGCACCATCCCAGCAATTGAATTGTTTACCGCTTTGCGTTCTTAAACTCAAAAACTTACCAGAGTTCCATTCCTATTCGAGTTAGTGGCGGTGGTAAGTTAATGCGCTATTTGTCGTAGTTATAAGCCATACGCAACAGTATTTAGTTGAAAATTCACTGTCCACTCGGCAACCATGAAGGTAAGTCTTGTGTAGGTATGGCCAGTTGTGTGAAAGTATTGTGCGTTTACAGCTATTACTTAGAATATCACAAAGAAAACATTTTTAATAACGTGACTTGTTTTTGTTTGTTTTTTTGTTTAGTTTTTAAATTCAGTTGTGGGGAGTGGTTACTATGGCATTTACCGTAACTGTGTAATTTAAAACTCGCCTATTTTTGGAGCTTCTAAGTGCCGCTTGTTGGTTGTCAAGAGCTAATAGCAGTCAGAATGGCATCTAATGAAGCTACCACTACTCCAGGGAAGCTGAGATAAGTACATAATTCCATATTTGTTAACTAAAGTTACAAAAATAACTCTGCCCTTTTCTTTTGTAGCTGAGAGCTTGTTCAAGAGTTACTGGTAAGAGAAGTAGTCAGAATGGCTTAAACTTGATACTAGAGTGTTATCACTATACTCAGGAAATTAAGGTAAGGGAGTAGTTCTGTATTTATTTGCAATAATTAACAATACATACATATATATATTATACTTACAAATTAGTATTCATTTTTGCTGGCAAGGCTAATGATCATGCAATTACAAAAATAATAAATAATTAAATAAACAAATAATAACATCAATAATAATAAAATAGTCAAAACAAGTAAATAAATAATAAATAATAAATAAATAAATAATAAGGATTAGGTGGTGATTGTTCCCATGAAGTTCCCTAGCTGCACAGCCACTGAGAGACGCTGGAAAAGATAGTCTCCATTTTTGTCGCTATGAAATGAAAGCACCTTCAGGTAAAATACATCATATAACACTATTGTAGTTTTGTGCAGCCTAACAAGGCAGGCTCACTCGCCATTTGTGCTGAAGCACACCACTAGTTATTACAATGTATTGCTATATGGTATTGGCCAGTATTCTATCTCTCTCAATTATTGCCTGAGGTCACTCACAGATTACGTAATGTCATGCTGCTTTACTATCAGTGTTATATTAATTATTTGTTTGTTATTTTGTTTTCTTTGTTGTGACAGGTTGAGGATCAAGAGAAAGGTAAGTAATTGTGTAGTGGTTGGCAGGTAAAGGGTTGGCGAGCTGACAGCAGTGAGAGTATACGTATGTACTATGAGGTGGGAGGCTATTCTTTGAATGTTCTGTGTTGTGACATGTTGTACGGGTGTGGTAGTTGGGAGGATAGAGTATAATATATATATATATATATATATAATACATAAGATGTATTCTCTCTCTTTCACAGGCTTTTTTTTTTTTTAACAATACAGAATTAATATGTGGTCGCCACTGGGAATCGAACCAAAAAAAGAGAATTTTCGTTGGTCTGTTGAGAGTGAGGCCGTAGCATAGCAGTACCCCTTAACAGTATAAATACTGAACTGAAGTATTTGTTTGCCGGCTGGTTGTCGTAGCTCAGTGGCAGAGTGCTTGTGCAACACAAAATATTTTTAATTCTGTATTGTTTAAAAAGCCTGTGAAAGAGAGAGAATACATCTAATGAGTAAAAGAAGGCTGAGAATGAAATTAAGTAATATATGAATAACGTATATTCAAGTTGCAACAAATAGTTATAGAATCAGATTTAAGTTAGCTTTCATTGTTTTAACATCACATGGGATACTTTATAATTATAAAAATAAAAAAAATTAAAAGGATTGAAGTTTTAAGAAATAAAAAAAAGAAAAAGAAAGAAGAAACGGTTTGCGCTATAGTTCTGCGTGATTAAGCTGCGTGCCAAACCTGAGCACAAATTTTTTTTTAATGTTTGTTGTGTGTACATGTGGGGAAATGATTTGTGGACAGTCCCACATTCTTTCAGCCGGCAACACTTTTCATTGACAAACCCAGTCCAATCTGGACATGTGCCAATTACTAACAAGAGATATCACGTACTATAACAACACACGTTCTAGTTAGGCTTCTTTGCTGAGGTCTTGTCCTCCCATGAACCTGTCACTTTACCTTAATCAACTCTACTGGTTACTATTCCTAAAAATGTTGGGTTTTTTGTAAAGTATACAATCTTTTGTCTGTTTCATTGGAAATTTAAAATGATACTTCAAGCACATAACTACTTTTGAGTCACTGTGAGAGTAGAAATGTTTGAAGAGGTGCAGTTTGTGACAGTTTACTCAATTCAGGAATAATATGCAGGAAATGCAAGTGACGCTAAGTTGTGTGCTGTTGTTTTGTTGTTGTTTAAGGAGCTTTTCGTAGCAGGAAAGGTTTAAGCATGACGGAGCAGATTCCGTCTAAGTTGGTAATTAATTTTGCAAGTAAACTGCATGTATGTACATTGATTGCACATATGACAGTGGGAGAGAGAGCAATAGCTTATCATCAGTCATGGCAGTGCTAGTTCTACACTAATTACACGAGTCATCAGTCACATTCGCTGGATAAGGTATTGTTGGTATGGGCAACCGTTGTACTTTGAATTGCTCACCTACCAGGTGGACAAAGCATTATTAAAATATTTATTTATTATTACCATTATTATTACTTATTAATTATAATTATATTATTGTTAGCATTATTATTATTATTTTATCATCATCATCATCATCATCATCATCATCATCATCTTTTACCCCTCTCCTATAATTGTCACGACCCAGTTGCGTAGGAGGGGGCTATCCCTTGAAATATTCTTGTGATGTACACTAAAAAAGGATTGTCCTTTGGTGAGATGCACTAGAAATGGAGTCTTACAAGTTTATGCACTGTCTTCCACATCTAAAGCAAGGTCCCCACATTGTTCAAAGAATAAAAAAAAAGTCTCTTAGTGCACTTGAAAGAGTTCTGTTGAAGTGGTGTTGCTGCAGATTTACCTTAATTGAATCAGGGTGAAGGGTTAGTTCAAGAGCCAGAAATGGTTTGGTGAAGCTCCAGTAAGTTGTAGTCCAAGCATAGGCTCTATATGGACAATCGTCACTACAAAGAGAGAGGGGGGAAGGAGGGGCCATTGTTCATGTTGCACTAATTACCAGAACCTTGAGCACTTCATGTCAGGATAGATTGGGTAGGCTACGTCTGTTCCTTATGTGGTGCTCGGTAATGTCAGGTTAAGTGAATACTCCATTACTGTGCTACTGTTATTTTGGTTATTGTTGTGGTTATGGACTGATAGGAAGACTAACCAATTAAAAAATTATCAATATTATTATTATTATTATTATTATTATTATTATTTGGAAGCTAATTATTATTGTATCACATTTTTTGAGAAAAGTGTCGTGGATACTGCAAATTATGGTCAGAAAGTTCACAATTTTCCCCCTCCCCTTCAGCTGCCCCAAAGAAGCCAAGGCATCGTCGCCAGCGCAGTCAGCACAAGAAAGGTCATGGTAGTGGTGCAGTCCGTGCTGGAGATGGGCCTGGGTCAGGTGACGCTGCTACTGGGGGCGTGAGCGAGCCTCAGGCTGCGAGCGAGAATGGATCTACTGCAAGTGAGTGAATGGTAGTGGAATGTATGTGATATGGTGTGTGTGTGTGTGTGTGAAGGGAAAAAAAGAGAAAGGAAGGGGTCTGTGGTTGGCTGGTCTGACTGAGGTGAGAGGAGGGGGTGGGTGGGTTATATTGAGGTGCAGCCCCTCACAAGTTATAATTGCCTTGCTTCAGCTGAAAGGTAGTGAGAACAGGAAGTGGTAGGTAATTAAGGCAGAATTATTTCCTGTGTGTCCTGGTGCTATAAAGAATGCAGCTGCTGTGAGCAGGCTCATAGTCTGGAGTAGTGTTGAGGAAGTTGTAGCAGTCTGTATTATGGAAGTGTTGAAAAGTCCCAGTAGAAGTCCTCTCAAGAGTCCTTCCAAAAGACAAGCTTATTATTCAGCTGAATTTGTGTCAACTGACTGTGAGTGAACAGTGGGAGAGAGAGAGAGAGAGAGAGAGAGGGAGTTATGGTGTAAAGTGGCTAGGTGAGAGATGCCTGAACACTGTTAGCAGGCACTGGTTTGGAGGGAAGGGAGAGGGAATTTGAGAGATGTATTGGATTAGGGGAGCTAGATGACTTTATGGGTGACATAGACAGTTATAGTCTAGTGTATTCTCTGCAAATATTAACCTTCTTGTTCTGCAGTAATTGTGTCACTCACGTGCAACCTAGTAAAAGTTGTCTATGATATAATGACCGGGGCTTCTATTGGCCAGTGTGAGTCAGTGTTATTATTTTCTCTCTCTCTCTCTCTCTTGCTCTGCTGTGTAGGTGGAGATGGCAGTCCAGAGAAGGTGAGTGAATAAAAGACGAATGGGGAAGCTAAGAAATGTTGGTGTGCTGTGTGATATAAACTTGCAACTAACTTGCCATAGTGGCATGTCCTTCACAAGTTGATGTAGACCATACTTTAGAAGTAATAATATCAGATGACTATGGGGATGACATGTGACTGAGGAATGGCATGCCAGTTTGTTGTGCAGAGCAGTAGCCTTCTAAGCGAGCAAAGAACACAAACTATCTGATAATCTCTTCAACAACCGAGTATCTCTAGAATAATAAACTGCACTTTCTCTCTAGGATAGCCATACGATATGTATATCTCTGGCTTACATCAATTTATTTATTTTATTTTTATTTTTACCGTCTCTTGCTGCTATTTGTGCCAATGATTGGGTTAGCTTCACCAATACAATATTCCTGCTGCGATGCATTTGTTTTGAGATGTTCTAGTTTTCAATATTAAAAAAAAAAACAGTTTAGTTTTTCATGGTCCAGTTGGTCAGTTCTTTGGGCAGAGCAAGGTGCAGCTGCTAGTTGGAACAGTTCACAGTTGACTTTTGTGATGACTTTTTTTTAACAGTTTAAAAACAAAGTGAGAAAAACCAGCAGTCAACAAACTGGGTGGGGTCTAGTTTAAGCAGGTGTGTAAGATCGAGTCCAACTTGAACAGGCAGCTTTAAGGTGTGGACCTTTTTAGCTAATTGAGTGACTGTAGATGTAATTCACTAATTTCAGTTTATTGTGTAGTCAGTTTGTTGTCATGTGAGTGCATGTAGATGTATATGCATGTCCGTGTGTGTGTGTGTGTGTGTTTGTGCAACCTTAACCTCTATTGTATCTGCAGGGAAAAGCAGTTTTCTCAGATCTCAAAGAAGTGACTATCGGAGGGCAAAGTGAGTTGTTGTTGTTATTGTAGTTTAAACATAATTAAATACATGCCTGTAAAATGCTAAGAAAGGCCACACCCAGCTGTAAGACATGCCATCACCTCCACTTGTGTGGGTGTGAGGGGCGTGGCATTTGTGTGTGTGTGTGTGTCTATGTTTGGCAGAAGCCTCCCCTCCCCCTTTAATTTTCATATTCATTAGGTGGCATGCAGTCTGACAATGGCCACAGAGAGCAGAATAGGTTCTCTCTTCATTCTCCTGCTGTGTTTTTGGAGTTGATTATGTCTAGTTCATGAGTTGATAGAGTTGTTTTGATTTGAGAGGAACTGGGGTTAGGAATTTACTAAACCCATCCCATGATTGCTCTGTAGCTTGCCTCACAATGAGTGATTCCAATTGATTTCTAATCAGATGTTGTTGTAAACATTGTTATTGAAGAAACATAACAACAACATTATCTTACTGTTTCAGTTTTCTTTTTTTTTCTTTTCTTTCTGTCTCCCAGCAACAAAACAAGTTACAGTGTCATCCTCTACAGAAGTAAGTCAGGAAATGTTGTCAACAGATAATGTAATAATCACTGTTGTTGTTTGCTTGTTTGTTGTTGTTGTTTGTTTCCGCTCTCAGATCATTGGTGGGAAAAAGTTGTCCAATCAAGCACTCATGGTGCCTTGCTTCCAACTCAAGGATGCTCACAAGGAAGGCTTTATGTTCAAACTAGGAGGGTCAGGCTTCACTCCCAAAAACTGGAGGAAAAGGTGGTTTGTTCTGAAGGACCGACAGCTTTACTATTACAAGACAGCCTTTGTGAGTGCCTAGATTGTAATCAAAATAATAATATATACACATATATTATATAGAGTATATATATATATATATATAATATACTAGTGGTGTGCTTCAGCACAAATTGTGAGCTAGCTAGGAGCTACAGCCCTAAGGCATAATTTATACAGTTGTTGAAATTGAATGTTCTAAATAGCCAACCCTTTTGATGACAATGAAGATAAATAGTACTGTTAGGTCTGCTATGCTTTTTTTAAGTAAACAAATGTTCAGGCGTGTAGGTCTGCTCCAAGACTAGCTTGCTTTTCAAGGCCCGCAGCTCATTACTGAGTTGTCGACTGACTCATTGCTTTATGCTTTACCATCTTATGTAATTAGTGGTGCGGGCGAAAAAAAGGGGTCACATGTAGAGCTGGGCGATATTGGATAATCACAGGCGATACGATACTTACCTGCATTATCGCGATAAAGCGATATATCACGATATTTCATAAATAATATTTAACAAAGTAAATTTTATCCAAACTGAGCCTGCCGTATTCATCAGCTTCCAGTCCAAAGTTAGTCCTCTGAGGTAAGACTGTGTTGCTTCCTTAAGCCAGAATTTGAACCCGCAGCCATTGCTAGCTACTTAAAAAACTTCGCTAGTAGTACTGCGTTACGGCCATGTTTACAAACAACGAAACGGCTGTTCCTTTAATCTGTCATGCGCGTGAAGTTCCCGCATTAATTTAACGATCTGTACCAACGGTTTTCTGAGAAAACGATAATACCGTGCAAATGTAATTGAAATATCGCTTCGCGATGTCAGGTTTTTATCGCGGTGCAACGATAATACCGGTATATCGCCCAGCTCTAGTCACATGTACTATATAAATAAATACACACCACGGAATCTCGATTGTGTAACCCCTGTAAATGTCTCGCTCGCCAATTACAATGAAGTGATAGTTTTTGGTATCACATGTAATTATCATATTGCACGTGTTGTTTTGTTCAGGATATAGCAGCACTAGGCATCGTGAATCTGACTGGCTACACTGTGGAACAGTTTCCTGAGTCCAAGAAGAAAAAGTAAGTGATGATAAGTGTGGTAAATCAAGTTGTATAAAGGCTTTTAAAAAACAAAAAAAAAACAGAACAGACAACACCAACAAAAAGAAACAACAATCCAGGTCATGCTAAGCCACACCTTTTTCACATTAAGGATATAATAATATATATATATATATTGTATACACACGCAAATACACGCAAACACACTTTCTCATTGGATAGCAATAACATGTGAGTGTGATGACAATCCTACCCAAATAGCATCAGTGAGTGACTTTAAGGTTCATTAGAGTGCACTAATTGGTATTTTGTTACTTTGTTGGTTTTGCGAAAGAAAAAAATAAAGATGGTATAATGAGTATGGATGGTGTGATGAAGTGTTGCCTGCGATATCCTGTTTCTCTTTCACAAACTTCCCCCCCCTCCCCCCCCTTCTCACCATCCCAAGTTTCCTCATTCCCTGACTTAATGCTCATCACATATCTATTTGCAGTGCCTTCAAAGCCATGAAGGAAGGTGCTAGGACGTACTACTTCTACACAGATGCTCAAGACGAGATGACGAGGTAAGAATACAAACAGGTTTTGAGTGAGTGAGCACTGGACCAGGACCTGACATGCATGCCATTGGTGTCTAGTTTCTTTAGTGTGCGTTGGGGTGTTTTAATGCTTGTACTGACGGTCTAAAACCAACTCCTCGTACGCCTATTAGTAGTCCATTGACAGATCCTGGTTGCTCATGATGGCCGGTAGCAAAGGTCAAGTCAACACAGACTTCCTCTTATAGTAATTTATCTGTGGATGGGGAATGTCCCAATAGTTACTGTTATGGAGTCTTGCAAGGTTGTTCAGACATATTCTATGCGTGTTCTTTTATTATTATTTTGTTTCCTTTCTCTCACTCGTGTTATTTGGTGTTGTAGTCAACTCTACAGTCCAGTTTTGAGACTGGGTGAGGTACTGTTTATGTTGCTGATAAAGGTGCACATTCAGGTCATACCACCATTGTAAGATAGGTGCACATGGCGACTATATTAGCACGAGTGAGGACCTTTTCTTTATTTGGGCACATTCTGTTGAGTTCTAACACTCTGCAGCACATGTTCACAAGAAGCAATGTCACAGGTTCTTTGTTATAAATGTTCGTTGTTGTTGTTGTTTTTTTGTTCTTAACCAATAAAAAGTACTGGTGGTTAAGAATTCTTGGCAGGAAAAGGCTAATTTACTTTCTGCTTTGTTCATCCTTCTCCTACTTTAGTTTTGTTATTTTTTCCCGGCTTCTTTCTGATTTTTTTTCTTCTTCCACTTACCTTCCTCTCTCTCTCTCTCTCTCATCCCCCCCCCCCCCCCCCCCTTTATGTCTGTATGATTGTTTCTCTTTCGCATGATAGTTCATTCAGTATTGATGCAGACTATTCTCTCTCCCCCCTGTTGTGTAGTTGGATGGATCATTTGGCAAAGGCGTCAGAAGGGGATCAGGACTTTGCTGATGGTCAGGCCACAATAGGTCAGTGTGTGTGTATGTGGGGGGGGACTACTGTAAGTTCTTCCAACTTATATATAATGCTCAATATCTGGGAGTGAATTATGTGTAAATAACAGTTCATTGAGAACACACTTCCTCAGTTCAGAGGTTCTACAGTATGACTCTGACCCTGGGTGGATCAGAGTTTGTGCTGTCTCTGAATGGAATAAATTCCAAACTAAATCAAAACAGATATTCTCTGATCTCTGTCTTAATTACTTAGTGATATTTATGTCGATATGATTTATGTATATATATATATATATATATACATAGGTATCTTAATTACTTAGTGATATTTATGTATAATATACATTTACACATAGGTAACAACATTATATGAGTATAAATTGCAATTATTATGAAAGTGACTGGGTATTCCTTTTTTTTTACAGAGGCATCAGACGATGAGCTCTAACAGGAAGTATGTTTCTTTGTGTAAAACTTTTTGTTTTCATTATTACTTTTTAAATTCATTGATTCATGTCAGTCTGCAAGATTCATGTTGTCACTCATTCACTCACTCACTCACTCACTATTGATTCACCAACATCTCGTCAACGATCATTCTAGGACTATAATAAGTGTATTATTATTATTGCATATTATATTGATCAAGTGCTGAAGTAGAAAATGCCATAAAAAGTAGAACAGAAATTATTGTGAGTGCTCGAAACTTTCTGATGATCTTTGCCAAATAACATTGAATTGTTCCAACGTTTCTCTATTTAAAATAAACATAATGTAAACACACAATCTGTACTGGGATAGTGAACTAGAAAATAATACTAGTAATGTGCTTGTGCACTAATGATGAGTGAGCCAATCTACAAAAAATGGCTTTAAATTTAAACTTCACTTGATCAAATAAATCTACACTCGAGTGCTCGTACTTCAATAAATGATTTAGCTAACTTGAAGTTTTATTCATTAAGTTAAAAAAAAGCCATCTTATAGTAGTTCATTCAGAAACATGATTAATTTAGCCATTGAAAATTATTTTAGCTTACTAGTAATAAAACATTTTCATAGTTTCTAAACCATTTATTGAAAGTACCAATAACTCTGACCAGTTCTCAGTTACTAAAATCAGCTAGTTCCCCTTCCTCCCAAAATGTTGAATAATAACTGGAACAGGGTCTTCAATACCATAGCAACCGCTAACAGTACCTTCTTGTGGCTTCAAAACTATTGACCAGTTATAAATCTAACCCTGAATTTAAAGTATCATATTTTTAGGGTGACAAAAGCCCTGCCCACACCACTAATCAGACATAATGTACCATCCATACATCAGATACATGTGTACAATGTCTGATTTTCAATTTGAACACACACAATACTGTCTCACTTTGCTCGCTAGCTTGCCAACTTAGACAATTGACCACAGAACCAACTCTAAGTCAGGACAAGTATATCAATAATAACTATTTTGACCTCCACTGAATAGACAAGAAAAACAAAGTGAGAAACAAACAAACTGTATTTGGAAATATTGTAGTCCTGAGACAATCGGTCATAATTATTTCAGCTGGCCTTTTACTAATTCAAACTATCCAAATACAAGCTTTCTTTCCACAAAAGGTGGATTCAAATACTGCATATGGTAGGGAGTACATGGGAAATCTTCAAATGTCACACACACACACACACACACACACTACTTCCTGGCTCTCTGTTAAGTGCAAAATTAACCTAATTTTTTTACTCAGAGTTATTGAAATAAAGCCTGCAACTTACTTAGTTGGACTGCTTTCACTTAAAATGTTTAGATCTACAGAAGGAAAAACAACAACAACAACAACCAAACAGAAAAATCACTCGGGACTTCTAATGTAGTTAAGATTGGACTTACTGTAGCACTTTTTTTTCTAATGCAAAGTTGTACTTGAACTATAATAAAAGAAACACTCAATAAATTATTTTCTAAATCAACAGCCCCCAACGTCCCTACAACCACACCCCTTCTGACTTGCCTTGTTAAAATTTATCCTGTCAATTCCAGAAATGTCAGACCAATGTAAACACTACAAACAAAATATAAATTAATGTATATAAACATATTCTGTTTGAGAACACACTCGTTTCCAAATGTAAGAATACATGTAACAACTGTATCGTCTCCACTTACACTTATGGCAAGAACTTTTATGAGGGTCAAATCATTGGTTAGAAATGATACTGGAAGGAGGAGGGCATTATTTCACTAATAATGTGTACTTTCTATTTAAGACTGGACCCCTTCCCCTGTAGTAATTTATATAATAATACACTCGTGTGTTGGCAACGACGGCAATACATGTGTTCATGAATAATTCATGAGCTAACTGAGTTCGTAAAGCGTCACCTTGAACTGAACAGGTAAGTGTCATCATTTTCTGTAGAAGGCAATTAGGAAATGAAGGCAATTACAAATGACAACAAAAAAAAAAAGAAGGTGAAATCAGTGAAGAACGGACAGAGAAGGAATAGCTTTGCAAAGCCTAAGCCCACAATCATGAATAGAAGGACAGAGAGCCTGAGAAGCAGGAAAAATAAACAAAGGTAGAGGGGGGAAATCCATGACTCAAGAAGGAGCTGAATAGAGGAAAGGTTAAGAAGGGATAAAAATACCTTATGCTACTGCATTCATAATTTTCAAGCGCCACTGTGTGACGGGGTACTTGATAGTTACAGTATAATTATGAATTTCTACCTTCAGGAAAAAGAGTGGGAGGTCTTTACAACTAACATCTGTAAGAACAAGTCCTAGCAACCAAATATCCTCACCTTTTCCATTCCAATGTTATTTAATGTACTCCTCACAGTAACCCCATCCAATAGTGAGTTGTGAGACACAACCTTGCGCCGCTTTGCCTCAGGGACGTGCAACTCCAAGGACATCTCGCCATTGCCTGTAGAGCTGCTTCCTTTGTCCTTCACTCGTGGACGCTTTAAAGATAAACAGTTGCTGCAGCTTCCGTCGTCACAACACTCCCTTTCTTCCTCAACGTACGGCAAATACGAAGTAGCCAGCGACAGACACGGCCAAATGCCCGGATATACTACGTCGACAAATTTATCCTCATCATTGTCTATTAAAGAGAACAAGACCAGTGTGTGCTTCTTGCCTCGAGTTAACACAAAATATAAATTCCCCAAGGTTACTTTACAAGATTCCACAAGAATAAGTTCATCAGTCTTTTTACAAGGGATGGGGAAACTTTCCCAATTGTACTTCATAGATTTCCCCACCTGGCTAGTAACAAGCTGATAGATATTGCCAGTGTTTGTTGTGTGACACCATATGCTGCGTCCTTTATCTGCTGTCGCTGAAATGATGCACTCTTCATTCCACAGACTGGCCACCCACTTAAAAATCCTCGAGTACTTGCTGAGCGTAGAAGTGAAGGAATCGATCACGATGGTCCACTGGAGGTTTGCTTTTGATAAATCACAAAATGCCACTTGGGTCTTCTCTGTGAAAGCATAGAGCTTATCTCTGGAGTCTAATACGTAATGGGAGAGGTCAGGCTTTTCGTCATAGTAGTCTTCCTTTTCTCCAAAAGTCTCATCTGTCTCTAGACCAACAGCCTTCCAGTCAAAGAGCCCCTCAACTATAAAGCCTTTAGTGAAGTACCATGATCCTAGAGAGGTCTGCCTCACGATGTACCGAGTACCAACAAGTACCCTGACGGCATCACAGTGAAAGTTTTCCCAGTGGGACCCAGTAGGGTTCTTACTGGTGACTGCACTTCTGAGGTACAAGTTGTTATCTTTTATAGCGCACACCAAGCCACTGTGGCCAGCAGAAACGCTGCTAAATCCTCCTCCTACGTTACTCTCCACTAGGCTCCAACCGTTCCCGTCACCAGCATTGGAGGAACCCAAAATGTCTTGCGTGAAATAAATGTCTCCATTGCCGTCACAGAGCCAGCACTGAAATTTGCTCTTTGCTGGAGAAACCATGGTGCAGCCATGTAGTTGTCTTGTCTTGTTGAGCTCCTGACTATAAAAAAAAGAGAAGCTACATTTTTTATTTCGATTATAACACAATAGTTGCAGTTGGTAAAGATCGTATCAAACCCCACCCCTTTTGTACGCAATTCTTGGGGGGGCGGATTACTGAAATTGCAAGTCACTAAGGGGGCTCCTGAAATTGATTATAGTATGGCGCAGATGAAGGCTTTTTAGTGCGAGAGTGCGAGGATAGACATGAAAGCAGACTCTGCCAGCCACTTAATTCGGCACCCTATTAGCTTTGAGCTGTTTCTACTGCTCTACCTAATCTGTGCTTTATTACTACAGAAAGTTAATATTTACAAGACCGTGAGTGATATTAATTAGTGGTCTTTAAATGGAGAAATTATCTTCGGCCACAAACATGTACTGTCAGTTAGTGCTAGCACACTGGTGTTGGACAGTGTATTAGCTAAGGCAGTAGTAGTAGGCAATGGTAGAACAGGGTGGTGGAAGTATTAGGTAGAAAGAATGGCTTGCAGCTCAGTAAGTAAACAATGAACTGTTTCTCTTATAGCAGTGGCAGAGATACTGGGGGGGGCAGGGGGGGCGATCGCCCCCCACTCTTTCATTAGGGAGGGCACAGCCCCCCCACTTTTGAAGTGGCGTTTCTGCCACTGTATAGTATTGTATTCTGTGAGCTAGTAAAAGAATATGAACTGCTATTTACTCTGGTAGTGTCAAGTATTTTTTTGGAGAATGCTTTCTCATTAACACTATCCAGAAATTCTCTTGATGGCTTCTTTTAGGTGTTCTTCGCATACATGCATATATTATTTTATTTGTCTATCATAGTACAATCGTACTCTTTTATCTTAAACCGGTCCTTAACAATGTTGTGCCAATAATTGGATCAGCTATTGGTAAAGCTGATATCCTCCTCCCTCCCCCATCCCTTTTTTTCCCCCTATTGAAGCAATCAGTTTTTGGTAACTGATACACCTCCAATGTTTCTACAGTGACTGCTATATTTTGACTCCTTTTCTTTTTACTCCTTCTTTAATTTTTCTGTTCTCTTTCCTTATTCTCAGTTGTTATTTTTCTTCTCCCTTTCTTTGCCCCCATTATATTGAAACGTCCGAACTTCAGAAACTCTAACTTAGTAAAGTTGACTTATGTACTAGATAACAGAAGTATAGCTGGAACACACACTGTTCCTGGTGATGCTACACATTTTTACTGGATTGGCTGTTGCATTACTTATTATATTGGCTATCGGAACATCTGCTGCAACACTGATCCTTTGATTTCCTTTCTGCAGTTTCTCTTTTAATCTTACACCTTCTCTTTCTACTGTTCTTTCTTTTACGTACTCTTAATCTCTATATGTTTCCTGTTGCATGAACCCGGCTGGTTGTCAATCAACTATTATTGGAGTTTATAATTCTTCAGGGTCTCATCTGAGACATAAACATCCTATTCTTCATAACAAGCTGCTGTATGAATATTTTACTGCCTGTGTACCGTACTAAGTAATAGTTAGAGCATAAGCGCTTAGGTACTGGTGGATTTAGTGCACTGAAGCCCAAGAGCCGTAGGCCCGAGGGCTGTGTGCACTAGATTCACCAGTACCTAAGCGCGCTTGCTCTAACTATTTTAGATCCCGTTTACGCATGCCCAGTTTCCACTAGCAACTTTGTTTATCAGCATTTTCGCAGATATGGCTAAAGGCAAAAAATAGTTCATACTTACCAAGTTAGTACACCTAGTAACAATATAGCAACGGGATCTAAATAACTTGATTAAATGGTGAAACTAAAAAGTTAATTACTTCATAAAATATCGTTTTTTTTATAGGTTGCATAAATTGAAAGTGTTTTTAAAAGAGGCAGCATTTTTCCTATTGCTCCCCTCAAACAACTTATTTAAATAGTTTTTGCCATTGCACCTAATGATTCCAGTGCACACTAAGTGTGTGCATACTGTAGCTCAGCTCAGGAGTAGGATATTAGTGATGGTCACCTGCATTTTGTGATGGCTTTGAGAATGTGTTTATTTCATGCTAGCTACAATGTTATTTGTAGACTATGCTATGTTCTTCACTTGTAGGGTATAGCAAGGTTTCTTGTATAATTGAGCATAATGTTTGGGATATCTGGAAAACATTTTCAATTGTGTTTCACGTTATGGGTCTCAGAATAAAATAGTTTGAGAAAGTATTGGTGATATAAGTTTAGCATGTATTTGAAGCTATGGCTCACATGCATTGCTGCTGACTGGCTTTGTATGGAATGAAACTGTAAAGACTTTTAAATTTGAGTACTACACACTTGTTTTTTTTAGTACTCTATTGGCTATTATTTGATTAGATGGTTATATGAATAATAGTAGTGAGTAGATGACCTATTACCGACCCTGGCAAGGTACAGGGTGCAGGTTGTAAAAAAAGTCTTTGGGGGAGGGGGAGGGGGAGGAGTTGTACAATAGATAAAATGATGATGAATAATGTGAACACAATAGCTCTCACTGCTGGGGTTTCCTCCTACAATAGGATGGGAATTCCAAGTGAATATCACAAAGAAAACGTTTAAATAACGTGTATTGTTTTGTTGTTGTTTTTTTACCTTCAATTCAAGCAGTTGCAGAGAGTTGTTACTATGGCATTGAAATCCCTTTACCGTGTATGCGAAATTAAAAAACTGGACCTTATTTTCAGTAGCTTCAGTGTTAGAAGTCAAAATCATTCATATAAAAATAGTATAGTCTTTAGGCTCGCTCGCCATTTGTGCTCAAGCACATCACTAATTAGAGCCCAATATAAACTGTTGCACTTAGTCCAGCTGCTTGGATAACGGAAACACTAAACATGGGATTCCTTCTGTTACCGAGTATGTTGCCTACCTATAGTGGTTGTCTCATCAGTTCATATTATTCTTCTCTGCTCACTAGGGATACCCAACCAAGAGCCATTATCTCACCATCACTTCAGTCATAGTTAGATGCCTCAATATAGCTATTCTATAGAAGCCCTTCTCATGGGCCAGAAAACTACAACAAAAATTGTAGGCATTAATTTAGAATCACTTGGATCTTACTACCATTACTCTTTCGTGCAAGTGGGTGGGTCACGATCCAAATCTAGACAAGTGTTACATATGTGATTGTAGTACTGGAACACGACTCCAGTGGGTGGAGTTTAGAGCTATCCGTTTCGAAGTCTTTGCTATTATGTATTGATTTCATGACGTTGAGGGGTGTTGTAAAGTATTGATGAACAATCTCACAAGACATTTTTTATAAAGTCACAGTTGTTTACTCTATGTAGTAGTAGTAGTAGTAGTAGTAATAGTAGTAATAGTAATAAATACATTACCTTGTCACGTAGTCTGTGTTGATGTAATTTCTATTTGTTGTAATCATCTGCTGACATTTTCAATAGTAAATGTTGATTGACCTGGATGAGATGTTAATTAGATTGCTGCTTTCTTTCCAAAAGCAACAACAAATGAGACAACAACAAGTGAGACAACAACAAATGAGACAACAACAAATGAGACAACAACAAGTGAGACAACAGACTCGTACAATTATGAGCTTAGACATTCACATGTCATTATTTGGCCAGTGTTATTGATGCCTCATTAGATTTAATGAAATCAATTTTGTGGCTGTGAAGCCCTGCTGTATATCGCTGCACATTTTTAGTTCAAGCGAGTCCACAAATGTATTAGAATACATTTACTTTACAATCTAGGCATAAGAAATGCTTACTTCTGTGCCCTATTATGAGTACAATGTTTATTGTACACATGTATGTGTGTACATCTGTGTATCCAGAATTACCATCGCGTAGATGGCCATATTGTAGTCTTTATTGTGGTGGTCCTTGGTCGCCGGCTTGCTTGGTGCTCTCTGCAACTCATCCAGACACGCTCACGAGGGAGGGCGAGGCTTAACCTTCGCTTCCCGGCCTGGAAGACAATGTTCTCTGACTACACCAAGGGCGGCATGACTCGGCACACTTTGTGGACTCTTCTCACTTGGAATTGGAGTGTGAATTTGAAGCGGCTTGGTGTGGGTGTGTTCACTGTCACTCCGATGGTCTGGGCTGTCTTGTGTCTAGTTCAGAGCACGTCTGTATTCAACATGCTGTTTCTCTTTTATCCGTAAGTCTATTATCTTATGGTGTTTAATTTGCACTTATAAAAATAGTTTTTGTAAAAAAAAATCGTGCTTCCTATGGTGTTCAGTATTGTGATTGTGCTATAGTATTCAAGTCAAATTTCGCCCATGACATTTTTATTTTGCACTTTGGATGATACCATGCCCAATTCACTTCTTCCTTCAACTTGCTGCTCAGTTGATTTGAGGGATGAAGTTGAAATGCTTGTTTTCAGGCAACAATATCTTATGTGGAAAGCAGTAATGGAAGAGACTTTGTACTTATGTACAGTACCCTTTATGACAATGCATTCCACGTATATCGATACATTTGGTCCATGTGAGTACCAATATACTCGTACTAGTTCACCATATATATATGTATATATAAACTTATTTGTTGTTCTCATAACATTCGATTTTTGAGAAAACGCAAAGCAGTCAGCTCTGCGTAGGTACTAGCATTTGTGGATAATGCCCTCATTGTCAAGTCATAATCACATGAGTGAATAATGATTGCTGCCCACCCAGCCATAGTTTGCTTTAAGCCGAGTAGTTTACCGGCTGCTGGAGTGAGCGTGTCATGTTGTAACCACTGATGAGTATCCCCAGCATATTTCACTTACAAACACAGCGTTTAGATCTACCATTTTCTTTGCACAAGCTATATTGAGACTGCCTGGTTAGGTATAGCCTAGTAAATTGATCTTTTGGTCCAAATAATTATTATAGCCCAAAGGGTTCGCACCTTTGGGCTAATTGACAGAAATTTCCACAATCAGAACAGACAAAACAACTTCTATAGCCTCTCGTACATAGGTTAACGAGGGTTAACGAGTGTGGTTTCATTCACATTCTCGATATAAAAATTCAACTTTTTAGCCACATCAATAAATAATGAGCTAGGAAGAGAGCTTGCCATGGTCTAAAGCCCTTTATTAATTTTAGTTTCTCACTTCTAGCTTTCTTGAAGATCAAGTGTGGTGTTAAACAGCACAGAGAAGTCAAAGTGTGTTCTTTTAACAGCATGCCTGAAGTAAGATGAACTTGCCGTTATGTGGGGGTGAGAGTACTGTTGATGTTCAGTTTCCTGATAGTGTGCTATGCATTGTTAGGAAGTTGTCTAAGTAAACAAAAAGTTCAGGCATTTTGGTCTGCCCCAAAGCTAGCCTGCTTCACAAGGCCCTAAGTCATTACTGAGAGCTAGTCAATTTCACTTGTATTCCTGTGCTAGTGGTACACAAACGGCAAGCGAGTCATTGTGCTCAAGTAATTCAAGCAAGATAAAAAAAATTTAAAGACTTAAATATGATAGAAGTTAACTTTTGCTATTACAAGGTCTGTATAGAAATGAAGGCATCATTCAGTACATTTATTTATTTAGTATGTGGTAGTTAACCATTATTTTTAGCCTACTTTCTACCTCAATTTTCTCAAGTAGTGGTAGCTTCTGTAGAGCCATTCTGATAATCTAAAGTAACTCCTGATAAAAGATACAAAAAAAAATTGGTATAATAATTTTAAAATCTGGTAAAGGGTATTCAATACCACTGTAACCACTTGCCGCAACTTGTGAATTGAAAAAAAAAAATGAGCATTTATCAGTTTTCAGCCTAACCTTAAATTAGATTGCTTATGGCTGTAGTGTGAAAAGAAACTGGGGGTAAGCCGAAAATAAGAGAGAAGGACAGAAGGAGAGAGAAAAGAAATCACTGACCATCAATACATATGCCCGATTTTCAATTATTCACCTCTAGTACTGTCTCACTTCACTCTCTCACCAAGAACACTATAATAAATACTGTATTTTATATGCACCATTGGCTCAAAATTGTTCTCCCCTGATAATGTCCAACTTCACTTCACTCACTCACCAATCAGCATTAACATTAACTTTTGAAGGACAGTATGAAAGTGTTGGGGAAGCAGCTATTCTTAGGCAGTAAATTGTTAGTATGAGCATTTTCATTATTGTCATTAGGATCAACCTGGCTCCCTAATGTAACCTTTCACTTCCAGTCAGCAATTATACTTGAAACATCTGCTTGTATTGTAACTGCACTGAATGCCAATCATCTGGTTTCATTTTTGTACTTCCACTGAAGATGGTTGCAATTGACAAAATTGTGATATGAAAGCCTATTGCACATGAAGGTTGTTCCACAGTGAATATGAAAGAAATATAGCATATTTACTGACCCTCCATATCGGTAGAGATAATATAGTAGTTTTGGTGTGCACATTTTTTTTCATCGGTTGTGCTATGCTAACTCATAGCTTCAATGATATGCTACATCGTTGAATCATTGTTCAGAAAAACTTCTAGGTCTTCTACATGTAACTATACTTGTTTATCGCCTTGTTAGGCTCCTGTGAACATATATTATATAATATATATATATATATATATATATATATATAGTGTTGTCTGTTACTTGTATTTGTTGCTCTATTGGCTCATGCAGATTTGAAGTTCACTCAGTGCACCAATTTATGGGTTTGTGTTGATTGATTGATTTAAATTCAACATTGATTCTTGCAGGTTGCTGTTGTACTTCTCCCTGTTTGGCTTCACTTTGGAGCCCCGCAGTCACAGGGAGAGATTCGAGCCTCCCAAGAGGTTCCTGGAACACACCCATGTTCGGCAGCCTCTCTCTCCACTTCTGGCAGCGTCGGTGGAAATTTTGGCTCACCACCACAACCACACGTCATACAGCTCCCACTCGTCGTCGGTGATGCACAACAACAACAACAGCAGCAGCAGCAGCAACAACGGCAACAACTCTCCTCAGACTCGAGCGCGGCACAGAGGAGGGGAGAAACTCGTGGATCACTACTCAACCGGCAGCGTCCAGCACTTTCCGTACAGATCTCAGTCCTCCCAGCAGCAGCACCACCACCATTATCTTCATCACAACCGGCAAGCTTCATATAAAGACAGAAACACGGACCCCCAACTGTCGAACTCCACTTCCGCGTCTACCTCGCAGGCATCCAGGAAAGGACATGTTTTATACACTAATGGCCGCATATATTCAGGAAAGGCCTCTGTGGAGCATGCCAGGCTGCATGGAAAGACTCATCCAGATTCGTTTCCTGTGTATGCTGCACACCTTGGAATGGAATGGAATCAGCATGGAACAGGACAGTCTGGGATTTGGTATTGGCCGTCGTCTCCTGAAGAAGTGAGAAATGAGGTGGATATTTTGGTGTCGGACTTGATCGTGCGTCTCAAGCAGCTCCTATTTAACTCTATCCTATGTGCTTACTATGTCGGCTTCATCCCCATCCAGTTTGCCAACGTGAGTCCAGTGTGTTTATGAATTACATTGTTGTTGTTGTTGTTGTTGTTGTTGGGTTTGTGTTGGTGAATATGTGTTTTTGTTTGAGCATATGGGGTTGCTGTTGAGTATGCAAGTTTTCACATGTGCTTGCTGTAATTTGTATGTGTGCATATGAGTAAGTGTGTGTGGGCGGGTATGTTTGGCAATCGTTTAGGGTTGCCAAAAAAGAAAGCACAAGAATGAGGAAATCTCAGTAAGCCATTGCGTTCAGCTGTTCAGCAGTGGCAGACTCCACAGCCCTAAATTACTGCCAAACTAACTTAAGTTTGCATTTCAATGTTGTAGAAATATAATTAATGGTTATTGGTGGCGGTTATTAAGGGCTGTAGCGCAACTGAACATCATACCTAGTTTAAGGGTGATCACACATAGCAACGGGCACCGCCTGTAGATCTGGACATTAATTTATTCCCCGCCAATACCCCACCATTTGATAATGCGCGAGCAGAAACAATCGCGCAGTAGTAGAAGTATACTTTGCGAAGTTGTGGTGTCTTTAGTTTAGCTTCTTGTTGTCTCATAACCGTTTACAGTAACACTCCATAAGTCGTCTGAGCTTACGTGGCAAGGTGCACCTGCTGCCTCTTCTCCTGTAGCCATTCTCCGCGCTCTGCGCACCTGAACTCAACAGGTAAGGTATCATCAAAAGCAACACATACAATCATACTATTTAACTTATTTGTAATTAATTCTGATTGCTGGGCTTGCTTGCTCACCATCATTGCACTATCAAACATATGCCAACCCTCAGCGTGCTTGCACGAGAGGTTACAGTACTCAGTTTGTCAGTCAGTCTGTCATTCTGTCAGCCTCCCAAAGATTGAAAGCTTTAACGTTAACCGTTTCATTGCACTAATTGCAAATCGACTTATTCAGCTTTACGTATCAAATCACATGAGTTACATATTGGCATACTCATATTAATACTACTCCCAATAAATTATTCTTTTGGTCTTTGTAATAGCTAGCTAGTGTGTAGTAATGTGCAGAGGGTTCGCACCCTTGGTGCTTCATTTAGTATATGAATGACTGCTTATTTGTCTACTCCTACAAACTATGATACAAAGTTTGGAATTATGTAATCGTAACCTTTTCAGACTGAGTTGCTATGATGAGATTCAATTGGTTAAGGTCATAATTCAATTTGTTACACACACTGCCACTATAGATTATGCTATAGAGTGAAACCCTTTACCTAAAATATGTATTCAATTACTTTGTCAGTGTCCAGACATTGGCACAAGGACCATGGGTTTCTAACTAGTTTAATAACGCTGCATGTCTTTCTTTCTTTCTTCAAACTTCCACATCTTTAAATAAGTTTATGCAGTATAGTTTTATTATATCCTTGGCAAATTTTAGTAGATATGTTGATAAAGTATGTGATTTGTCCAGGAAGTTGGAAACTATGAAGCAACTACCATGCTCATGATGTTATAATGAGAATTTTAGAATGACCATAAATGGGCTCACACATCAATTAACCCTTTCCCTGTCAATTTTATGACTACCAGTTAGGTAACATGGAAATTTATGAATTTTTAAAATTTTTATTTCTTTTCTGTAAAGACATTCCAGCAAGAATTGAAAATTTTGAGCACGTCAATACCAAACTCTTTACTATTATACAAAAAAAGTATATTAGTCGGCAAAGAGAAGAGCTAAAATTTGAACTTACCGTTTCTAACGGTACTAGCTGAATCTCAATTTCCAACGACCTCAAGAGTTGCTACAGGGGTTCAGACAGAGTGCACGACTTATTCACCTTCTTGTTGCTGAAATCTGAGCTTTAGAGCCCCGTACTATAAAAAAAATTAGGGCAGACAGACGCTTGACAGTAAGCGTTGTAGTACCATATATATTTTTTTAATTAAAACAACAACAACAACAAATACTGGTGCACTTATTTCAATATTTTTATTACAGGAAGTACTACGTCAGAGCAATGTAAAAACAAAAAAATAGGAACTTATATACTAAATAATCAATTAAAAAAAAAAATCAGAGCATCAAGAGCGGTAGCAACATCGAGAATTCTCGGCTACAAAATGCAAAAGCTTCTATTTTTCAGGCTGCACGGCCTTCACTTAAATGAGAAAGCTTTCAAGCCGCCACCATTAGCAAGGCATCCCGTGCTATAACACTAGCAAGAAATGTAGATAATAACTCTTTCCAGCAGTTCAACACACAGGCCCTAGTCTGTATTGTTGGTTTACACAGGCCATCTCATAAAGTGACCTTAGTAGTCAGTACTGTGGTTAACTAGTGATGTGCTTGAGCACAAAGGGTGAGCGAGCCAGTACACAAACAAAACACTTCAAAAGAATATCAGTCCATTTCTAAAAGTATAGCTGAGTACGTAGCCCTTTAGCCAACAAACACGAACTACTTTCTTACCTCAATTTCCCCGAGTACTGGTATTTTCTGTAGTCTCTAATATTATATCATTCTCATTCTGACTATCTGAATTACCAGTATCCTTTGACAACAAGCACTCACAGCTGCTAAAAAAAGGCAGAGTTTTATTACATCTGGTAAAGGGTTTCCATACCATAGTAACCACTCGCCATAACATTTTGCGACTTGAAAGAACAAGAAGTTCTAAAGAATTACTACACAGTGTGAGTATAACAGCAAGTTTTTAAGACATAAGTGCGTCTTGTGGCATTCAGGAACAACTTAATACAAAGGGGTAAATAATTAATTTCCTTTAATGATACGGGATCACTAAATGTTTAGTGGAGGTATGGGAAGGGGTAGACCATGAAGCAAACACTAAAATGCGAGGATCAAAGTACAATATGTCCACTAAACAAACAAATGTCCCTGATTTTCAATTGTGTTACCCCTGAGAAAACTAAAATACAATGAAGCACCAAAGGTGCGAACCCTCAGCGCTATTAAACACTACCTAGCTATTACAATACTATAATCTCCTTCCAAAAGAACAAGCAATCTGTTAGCTATTTTAATGAGGCATCAAAATAGCTGGACCAATGAAAATGGTACATGGAAATGCTGTCTTCATAAGAGAAGCTAAACTAGCCAGAAATACTCACTGATATGCATTTTCAACGGGAAACTTCACTTCTTTCAACTCCGTTAACTTCCCTGAGCATATAGCACGCAGGCTGCAAGAAATAATTTGCTCACATGATTATGACGTGACGCTAGGGGGCGTTGCCCATAAAAGCTGGTACCTACGTGGAGTTGATAGCTTCGCATTTTCTCAACGATTAACCTGAAATTAAAAAAAGTAGCACAATAAAAAGTCTTAAATCTTCGTCCGGAGTAAGTTCTTACCTAAATCAACTGTTAATTGTCAGTAATCTCCAAAATCAGAGCGTGACAGACAGACAGACAAACAGACAGGACGACTACTATAACCCTCTCGCGCATGCGTGCTAAGGGTTAATTACAAATACTTCCCTAGAAACAGTATTACAATTACAGATACAATTACAACTTTTGAATGGTATCACAATTACAGTAGCTAAAGTGTTACATTAATGGGGGGGGGGGGGGGGGGAGAGAGATCTTTTTTTTTCTTTTCCCCTACTAATACAAAAGCTCACATCTCATTTTCTACCTCATAAAAAAAGTATTTGAAATACAAATACTTCACATTTCCTGAAAATACAAACACTCCAAAAAAGTAAATACAGCTTAAATTACAAATACCAAGTATTTGACCCCAACCCTGGTAGGCTTGATCAGTGTGTAGGACTTACCAAGCCAATTTCCACCTATCACCTAGAGACAATGTGTGTGTGTGTGTGAATTTTATATGTATGCAACCATGTGGACAGAGGTGTTAACCCGGGCAGTCAATCATACTGTGTGTGTTGGAAGAAATCTTCAGCTTCATTATTATAATATATTACAGAGTCCAAGAAGATGTAGTCTTATAATAGTTGTAATGTTTCCTAATGGAATAACATGATCATTTGTTACATCAGGTAAAAATGCAGTTTTGATTGACCCATAAATGGTTGTTTCAATGTGGGCTACTGTTCCTCAAGAGATTGATTTGATGCTGTATATTTGAGTGTGTTTGTAGAATAAGTAGTTTCTGGTCTACAATGAGGGCAATACTGAATGTCTTGTCTTGTTCGGGCGCTTTTAAATGATATAAAGCACAAACTCATTAGTTGGTACAACTGCACTGGTATGTTCACACCACAGGGTGGGATGATTATATGTTGGTTTGCATTATATTTTGTGAAGAATGAGTGTCTGTGACATTAGAATACTTTTTTTTTTTGCTCAGCCACTAGCTGTAAAGTTGGTTGAACTTAGGTATTAGTTGTGATGATCCTGAACACCATTAGCTATGAAGGCGTATGAATCACTCTCAGTATGTTACTTTGGCATCCATGTCAGGACCTGGTGTTTATTTTTATCCAAAGTTTCAGAGATTCTGTCCATGAGGAACTGGGTTCATGAGTGAGTGCAGATTTTTGCATAATGTTACCAAAGATCGTGCCAAAACTGATTATGATGGTAACCAGTTTTCAATGGCTTGGTATTTTTAAAAGATGCACAACTATATTTGCCTCCGACAAAAATTCGATAATGTTCCCTTGAACATGTTGATATTATTATTATTATTATTATTATTATTATTATTATTATTATTATTATTATTATTATGTGTGTGTGTGTGTGTGTGTGCAGGGTCACTTGTACTATGACAAATGGTGGTGCATGGAGCACACATTTCTGGTATGGGCCAACTCCTTTGTAATCTTGTCTTCTCACCTGCTGCCTCCCAACTACTGCCATCTCTTGTATCAGTGTTCCCAACACCTGGGCTGCTGGGCGAGATGCTCACACTCAGACAACGCCCACAAGTAAGCTGGGAGCATGATTAGTGCTTGAAAAGAATGTAACAAACTCAAAGTTTAAACGGTAATAGGAAATAATGGAGTTTAATTGCTTTGTGGTGTTTTTACAATGTGTTTGTGGGTTATAGTATGCTATGGCAGGAAAGTTAGTGCATTTCACTGAGTGGGTAAAAGTGCATGCTCACATACATAAAGTATGTATGTATGTATGTGATTGTGACCCAACAACCAACTAACACTATCAGATCAGGTTTGTTTGTTTGTTTTTTGTTGTTGTTGTAATTGTTGTTTTTGTGGAGATGAATAGAGGCTGGACTAGAAGTAGTGAGGGGCATTATGGCTACAATGATACATATTATATATACACACTCGAACCTCTCTTATCCGTTCGTCTAAGTTACGGACACCTCTGTCTACCGGACACAAACTAAAATTATTGACTGCGTACGGATCGTCAGTGTAGTCGGAAAGCTACCAAATTAAATGAATAAAATCGGGAAAATATTTCGCGCGTGGCACTTCGAGTGTATTCAATCGTAGCGTTGTGTGCGGAGATGGAGCAGGGAAATCAACAGGCAGTTAGTGCGTCTACCGCTAGTTCTTCTCAGAACTCGTTGACCGGCGGCGGCGCTGCTAGTTCTTCTCAAAAGGCAGTGGGGCTGCTAGTTCTTCTAAGAACTCAACGACCAGCTGTGGTGGAGGCAAGGTCGCGGTAACTAAACGCAAGCGTAGCGTTTTAACTCTAGAAAGAAAGCTGGAGATAATATCAGAAGGTTAAGAAAGGGAAGTCAGTGAGGCAGTGTCTGGACAGTTTGGTGTTCCAAAATCTACAGTGAATGATATTTGGACATGAACGATGAAGAAATTGTTGAAGATGTGTTGCAAGAGAGAGAAGAATCTGAGTCCAAAAATGCAGTTACTCCATCGCAAGCTTGTGCTGCTTTCGATACTGCTTTGTTGGTTGAAGTCCAAAGGCAACACACACCCTGCACATCTTATGCTGGTAAAAAGTTGGAGAGACAATGCAGCTCAGCGTCGCTTGAAATCTATGAAGCAAACTAAAATCACTTCATATTTTAAATAAATTGATTCATGTATTTACAGGTGTTTTTGTTAATTTTAAGTAATATACTAATTCAATTATCAAATAATTAATTGTATACACGGTTCATCACCGAATAAATTAAGTATTTCTGAGTTACGGACACCCCTTGGTCCCAGACTGTCCGGATAAGAGAGGTTTGAGTGTATATATTTTATTCTGTGTTGCATCCCATTAACAGACACAATGCCCACTTAATAGCCCATTTAACTGTCTATTGTCACCCAATGCAATGAATATAATACAAAACACAAAAAAATTGGCTGCCTCATTTGTCATAATAATGGTATAAACTATGAAAATTGTTAGCTTCATGCTTTAGTCCTGTTATATAATTCTAGATGTGCTTGTGGTGGGATGGCCGGTCGGGACAGGTATAGGCTACCACCTGAGTCGCGCCAAATCTCTACGCTAGCTTCCCGAGGCTTTCTAAAGCCTTCAAACCCCCGGTTATCAACCCGAGCGAGTGACAAGGGTTGGCTTTGATAAAGATTCAACGAGGCACAACTGAAAGGCTGCGCATACCCGCAGGCCATGATATAGGAAACCCACGAGCATGCGTAGTAGGTGACATAAAGATCAGGTGATGGTGTGCGTGATGAGGAATTAGAAATAGACAAAGAAGCTATTGTTACACGGAAATAGTTCGTAATGATTGAAATGTGTGCGTACATGAATACGTATAAGATTGTGTTTGTAAATGTGGTGACCCCGTACCACCACATCTCTCCCCCCCCCCCCCCCCCCCCCCCCCCCCCCCCACCCCTAATGGAGCGAGAGCGTGTAGACAGAAATAAGATGCAAAGTGTTAATGATACAATAGATAAGTAAACAAACCTTAGATACATGCAAATAGTTCAACAGTTCGATAGTTCTAAACGACTGTCATGGCCGATCTTCATTTGGCCAAGACTGTCTGGAGAGAACGTGCGCAACTGGGTTAGCAGCGCCTTGGATGTGATGGAGGTCGAAGGTGTATTCCAACAGTCTGATCTTCCACCGCGTCAGGCGAGAGGAAGGGCGGGACCAGATAGGATGTTCACAAGTGGTCTATGGTCGGTGAACGCCTTGAAGAAGCGACCGGCCAACTGAAATCTGAAATATTCGATGGTCGCCAACAGAGCAGCGGCTTCTAGGTCTAGGATGGCATAGTTTTTCTCTGCTGGGGACAACTGTCTCGAATAGAACTCGGCTGGGACCCAATGCTCGTCCCTAAAAACACATGGAGTACCTCCGATGCCCAAACGAGGCATCGGAGAACACAGAGAGAACATCATTAGGTGACGGAATGATTAGTGACGAGTGATTAGAGATGAAATGAATAATGGCTTTGAATGAACTGACATAGTCGTCATCACATACAATACAATCTTGTCAGGCATAGACTTCGTCGTATGGCTATTGAGGATCGTGGTATGGTGAGAGAGTTGAGGGATGAAGCGTGAATAAAATGACACCAGTCCAAGAAACGAACGAAGATTAGATTTAGTAAGAGGTAAAGGGTAGGAGGTAATAGAATAAACTTTGTCAGCAGGAATTGAAAGGTGTTGCCTACCAACATGGAAACCGAGAAAGTCGACGGACAGAACGGCGGAAATGTGGGCTAAGTGGTCGTCAAAGGAGGAACTAAAGAGAACAAGGTCGTCAATGTATGGTAAGCAGAAGCATTCTAAACCTCGAAGCACCGATTGCATAAGCAATTGAAAGGTCGAAGGGCATAACACGAAACTGGAATTTTCCCTGTAAGCAGGTAAAAGCCGTGTATTGTTTAGAAGATTCTTCCATGGGCACCTGATAAAAACCTTTAAGCAGGTCCATTTTCGAAAGGATGGTCGCATTACCAAGGTGAGACAAAATGCCATCAATGGACGGCATTGTGAAGGGTTCTTCTCTAACCGTGACTTGGTTCAGCTTTCTAAAGTCAATCACAATACGAATGCCTCCGTCCTTTTTCTTGACTGGGATGGGCGGACTCGCCCACTTAGAAACAGAGGGTTCAATGACTCCCAATTCTAACATGGATTCAATCTCAGTTCTAAAAGCTTCTTGATGAGCCAGAGGGATAGAGTAGGACGGTGACCAGATAGGTGTGGAACTGGTACGGTGATGGAATGCTCTACAAAAGGTGTGCTGCCTGGTTTGTCAGCAAACACAGACGGAAAATTCCCTAAGACAGTCTCTAATTGGGATTGTTGCTCAGGCGTTAATTTTATAGGCTCTGAGGTGTTGATTGACTTGGGGAATTCGTCAACAACTAACTTGTCTGGAACAAGGACGGTTCGGTAAACTGGTAAAGATTTCTTCACTTGGGACAAGTGCACTACTATACTTTGGGTTTGGATTTCTTGTCCTTAGGCGCAATAGAACAGTTGACAGGTGGGAGCAGCTGTTTGACAACAAAAGGTCCGTCCCAGGATGCTTCTAGGCATTTATTCAGACCTGGTTTCCTCCTATACACAGTGTCACCAACTTTGAAGTTGGCTACAAGTGCCGATTCTGTTGACACACGCTTAGATAGGGACTTAGAGGAAAGAGAGGACTTTACATGGTGTGTCTGACACGAAAGAATGTTGTCGAGATCTTCAATGAATTGTGGAAGATTGAGTGAAGGGTCAGATGAGGATGACCAAAGAGATTTCAAGGAAGATAGGATGAGAGGAGCAGGTTTCATGAAGAGCAACTCGTGTGGGGTAAAGCCGTGCCTGGAATTTGGCATGTTTCTGGCAAAATACAGTACAAGGTCGAGTGCAAGGGGCCAATCTGGCCTGTTCTCAATACATTTGGAGAGCATTGCCTTCAAGGTCGAGTGAAACCTTTCCAGTCTGCCATTGGACTGGGGATGATAGGCAGAAGTTCTAACTGAGGACATATTAAGTTTCTGTTTCAGGTGGGACAAGGTAACCGACATAAAATTAGAACCTTGGTCTGTCACGATAGTAAGGGGTGTACCCAACACTGAAATGACGGACAGAATAGCTCTCGCCGTTTCTTCCGAAGTGTAAGAAATCATGGGAATGACAAAGGGGAATCCTGAAGAAAGTTCTAAGCAAGTGAGGATATATCTGAATTTACGCTTGGAACGGGTAAAGGTCCAACGATGTCGAAAGCTAGTTTCTCACATCTCTGAGAAATGATCTCAGGTTCTACCATTGGCAATTTCTTCGGACCTGACTTATTAAAACGAACACATTTGGCACAGGATTTGACGTGATCCCTGACATCAGAAGCTAGGTTTGGCCAGGTGAAGTGCCGGTTGATTAAGGATCTGGTGGAATTCACGCCACCGTGACCTAAGCCTTCGTGGGCAGAGACTAAAACCTTGTGCCTAAGGGATGTGGGCACAACCAGGGCATGAGAAACAGTGTTAAGCGTCGATGTCATACACATAAGTAGGTCTTCAACTACAAAGAATTGCTTTTCTCCTTTCCGGGCTAACTCCCATAGAGGTGCCAAGGAAGCGTCTGATTTCTGAAGGGCAACAAATTCTTGCTTAGACACACCGTCGAAGGACAAGTTAGGGAAAGACAATGGTACCAATCCAGAGTCGTTAGAGGAATTGGGCGAGGTATCAATCTCGTCCTGAACCTCGGGTAACTCGTCAAATGACGTGGGCTTTGCACCTTCAGTGACATGCAAAACATCAGAGGTGTGAGCTGCCAGGTCAGAGTCTGCCTGCATCACTCTTGTGACAGTTAGCACTGGGTAAGGGTCGGAATTGACGTGGTTGATCAAGTTCACAATATTTTCTAACCCAAAGTCGAGACCCAATAAAACAGTCTGGGGTGGCAAACGTGTGTCCATTGCCAACAGGCATCCGCCTTGCATGGTAGGAAGTGAAATAGGCATTGAAAAGACCGGAACTGATTTGGGAACTTGGGAAATGCCTGAGATAGGGACAAATGACACAGGTTCCATATCCAATTCAACAAAATCGTCGGATACAACGGAAATCTTTGCTCCGGAATCTATGATTATGGAGGTATCAATACCATTGACAGTTCCGTAAACAATGATGTCATCCTCAACAAAATGGTTCAAGGGGACGCTAACATTATCAGGTTCAGAGGAAGACGAAGAATCAGGGGTATCCACCTTGCGGACGGGTTTGGAAAGGGTTCTGGGAACAGGAGTAGGTTTGGAATTATGACTGGGACTGGGATTATGATGATGAGGTTGTTGGGGGTGATGAGATTGGTAAGGTTGATGGGATTGCCTGTCAGGAACTGAGGGAGGAGGATTAGAGTTGTGGTAAGATGGTTGCCTATTTAAGGAAGGAGGGCGTGACATACACTCGTTGGTGTAGTGCCCCAAACGATTATATTTGAAGCACACAACCGATGACAGATCACGCCTGGGAATGTTATGACGGGAAGGTGACAAAGGGCGGTTAGGGTGATAATTGGAAGTGGTTTGGGGTTGGTGAGAAGAGCCATGATTGAAACCTGATCTGCTATGGTGATGGTAATTGGAATGATTGGATGAGTAAGGATGATAAGACGGTATGTTGTTTACGGCTTGATGTGATGCCAGGTACCATGAGTTGCACTTGGATGAAATGAGCATTAGAGAGGCTGGGTCTATTAATTACGGCTTCTCTTTGCTCTTGGGCTAACCCAGCAACAACACCTAACGTAGCAACTAGACTTGGATATTTCGTCTTTAAAACCGGGGTGTACGGCATTCATGAAGGGTAAGTTACTTAGCATGATATTGATCTTGTGTTTCCAGCCATTGTACCACTGAATGAGTGATTGTGGCCCAGAGGCTCTGAACTTGAGCGGAAAAGAATTAAAACACTCGATCATGGAATATCCGCCTGCATTAAGAAGGACAATTCTAATGTCAGCATATCTAGGGCATAGTGAAATATTATTGTAGTAAGATTCCTTGTAGAAACCTGGGAGGCAATACGGGAGGTACGGGGTCTGTCTCACTATGATCAGTTGACATTGTGAAAGTATCTGAAGGGAAACTGGGCTCTACTAAGGAGTTTACTGCTTGAGTATAGAGAGACGGAGGGACTTGAGAAGGAATTAGGGATGATGAGTTAGGAGGGGTGTCGGAAAACAGAGATTGGGCCTTTCTCCTACTGGCCTGAAGTCTAGTATTCATCATGATTACAGAGGGAGAATGAAATAACTGACACACTGACTAAATAAGTACACAGCTTACAACGTTCACCACAACAGAATGTAACAACGACAATGCACTAATTAGACAAATAACTTATGCTCGAAGACGAATCCAAGGTAGGTACGGTCGGCAAAGGGAGACACAAAGGAACGGTAGTGGGGTCTGAGACTCGTCACGAACCAAGAAGACTGGAACTTGGCGGAAACCCTCTATGCTGGAACAGGATATAGAAGAAGCTCGATGGAGAGGTAAGTCCATTTCAACCACCGCTGGACACCAAGTGTGGTGGGATGGCCGGTCGGGACAGGTATAGGCTACCACCTGAGTCGCGCCAAATCTCTACGCTAGCTTCCCGAGGCTTTCTAAAGCCTTCAAACCCCCGGTTATCAACCCGAGCGAGTGACAAGGGTTGGCTTTGATAAAGATTGAACAAGGCACAACTGAAAGGCTGCGCATACCCGCAGGCCATGATATAGGAAACCCACGAGCATGCGTAGTAGGTGACATAAAGATCAGGTGATGGTGTGCGTGATGAGGAATTAGAAATAGACAAAGAAGCTATTGTTACACGGAAAGAGTTCGTAATGATTGAAATGTGTGCGTACATGAATACGTATAAGATTGTGTTTGTGAATGTGTTTGTGAATGTGGTGACCCCGTACCACCACAGTGCTGAAGCACTGTTTTACTGTTTTACTTGTTCAACATGCTTGTTCTGTACTCTTGTGGCAATACTTTACCATAACCTATCTGCCCCTGCTTATATGTGCAGCGAATGGGCTCAGGGCCAAAGTGTAATGGTTTAGCAAGGACCTGTTGAGATGTTGATGATGAAATTTTGATATAAAGTGTTTATCACGAGATAGCAAGACCACATGTGCTGTGTCATATGAGTGTGTGAGCTAGTCTTTACACTACATGAATTACACTACATGAATAGAGATAGTCCAGTAAACTGGTCAATGCACATGTACACACTCACACCAGTTACCCGTTCACATGATTACGATGTGACTGTTGGGGGGGTTGCCACTTTCAAAGGCTAACACCTACACAGAGCTGACTGCTCAGGATTTTCTCATAAATCAGCACAAAAAAAAAAAAACTTCCACAATATAAGGACTTGAGTCGTTGTTCTGAGTAAGTTCATACCTAATTTAACGATATCTTGTCAGTAATCTCTAAAATCAGAGCATGACGGACAGGACAACTATTATAACCCTCTCATGCATGTGCGCTGAGGGTCAATGAGGTGACTCAGTCAATGTAAAAGAAAATTTAAAAAAATTAAAATAAATGAACAAACAAATAAAATCCCAACTTTATTCTCTCATGGTATGAGCAGTCAAAGTGAACATATTGCAGGGCCGTAGGAAGCGGTCCGGTTGGTCCGGTTTTCACCGGACCACTTTTCAACCTTCTTTCCCTGGCTCCGTGTCATCCACTACCGACCGCTCTTTCAGGCGGTCAACGTCTTGCCTCAGGGAGTCGAATTTTGACGACAGCTCCCTGAGAACTGAAACAACTTCATTGTTTTCAGCAGTCATAGCTTCTCCAAGCAAGAGACGATGTCCACGTTGTTCGAGCTAAGAAAAAGGCTGACGAGAGCATGCGCACGAGCGGTCTTATACCGTCGATGGCCACGCCCATAGGCGGGGCGGACGGTATGTAAAGTTAAATTATTCAAAGAAAGGACTGATTCATTGGACCTCAAGCTATTGGTGAATGATTTTATTTGCTCAGATCATCGCTCAAATATATTTGCAAAATTCTAATAATTTATTATTAAAATCAATAGCTAATATCTATGAATAAGGCTAGCTTCCCACCTGACCACTTTCCAAGTGCTTGCTACGGGCCTGTATTGTGTTAGTATGCCATATACGAAGTACAGTGTGTAGCACACACTCTCAAGGTTCTCTCCCCATACTGATTCATGAACACCAGCATGTAGTGTAAGCCCCCACACTTCAGTCCTTAGCTACATCACATTACTCAGACAGAAACAATATCAGCTGAATTAATTTCTTGTTGCCTGCAGTAAATTTTCCTTTATGCTGAATAGTTTACAGAGTGTAAGGTTGCATTGAAACTACAGGTGACAGCAAGTGTTCCTCGGGTATTTAGCTTCCCTTATGGAAACGACATTTTACATCTACTGTTTTTCATTGCATGAGCTACTGATTAGGTATATGCGAAGTAAATTATTCTTTTGGTTGAGAATGATTTTTTTATAGCTAGCTGGTGTGGTGTCAAGGGTTCACACCTTTGGTGCTTCATGAGAATAGTGCAGTAATGTTGGAAGGTCATGCATGGTAACCATGCAGGCACTCTGGTATGTGCCACATTCCAATGTATGTAAATTAATTCTAGATAGAGTTGGTTAGAAAGGTTTCTGCCACTTGTACAATCGGCCGGTGTGTTGTCAATGAGACACAAGTAATATTAGTGGTGTATGTTGTCATGATAGATGGTCGCCTGATGTGACTTGGGCCTACAATAAAGTGGTGCAGTGGAATGGAGATTTCTTCAAGGCTGATGGACCTCAGAATGTTGCAATCCCTTCTAACTCCTCACAAGAAATGTTTTACGTGAGTTACCACGATGCATTGCCAGAGGGTGGAAATTAATAGCAAGTATTGTGTGTGTGTGTGTGTGTGTGTGTGTGTGTGATTCATTCTAGTTAGCTGTCAGTTGCATTAGTGAGTAGATGGACAAGTTCATGCTTCTTGGTTGGTTACATTCTTGCTTTTCTAATCACTAAGATGTTTAACAAAATTTGCTCGTTAGGCTCCTATTCCTTTGCAAGTACCAATTACATCTGTCATACCAAAGAGACTTGATACTTTTTGTGATATTAACTGTTTTTGTTTGTTTGTGCTTGTCTTCTTTCCTGTAGGTTTTGTTCCACTCTCGGCTCAGTGTGCACAGCTGGCTGCTCATTCTACAAGTCGTGATAGTTGCATTCCAGTTTGTGGTATTGCTGCGATCAGTATTTTGGTTCCAGACTCTAAGCATGTCCGTTCTTTTGGCCTTCAACAGTTTCATCCTGTACAAACTACTCTTCAACAGATTGTGGTGTAGAAGTCATGCAACTTTGACATGATATTTTTTTTCCTTTTTTTTTTTTACTGAAAATGTCTCAGAGCATGAAACCTCTTAGAAATGTCAGAAAATTAAATGATCTTTCTTTTTTTAAGCAAAAAGCAAAGTATGTAATTCTACTAGGCAGTGAGATGTTGGTTGCAGATAGACACTAAAAGTCCTGCGGTAATGGGTTTTGTTTTTGTTTGGGGGGATTCAAAACCCAATTATCAAGATATTTCTTTAATTTTTAATCAGATAGATAATACTAATATAACTATCACTACAGAATTGGATTCTAAGATGTGCTGATGATCAATACATGTATATTATACTTAATTTCTCTTGACTACATAGTGCCTGTTTGATTCAGGTCTCTTCATTCTTACATTTTGTTCATGATCAGGAGATTCTTTTCTTCCAGAATCCTTGAACCCAACTGGTTTCATGACGTTTGCCACGCCCAGGTACGGGTTATTGGCTTTCTTTTCTCCAAACACGTCATCGTACTCTCGCTTTACCCGGCTGTACGGACCAAGGTTAGAGTTGAAGATGAATTCCCTCATTACTCCGAACCAGGACTGGTGCTGGGGCAAGTCGTCGTAAAACTCGTGCGCCATCTCCCGAACCTTGGGGAGGTTGGTGCAAGGTATGTAGGGGAAGTCATGATGCTCCACGTGATAGCCGATATTCCAAGTGAGGATGTTCCACGGGCCGTAGTAGGAGTAAGTCTCGTAGCCGTGCTCGAACATGAAGTGCTCTGCGATAAAGTGGACAGACATGGGATGGAGACCCATGCCTAGCAGTGCCGCTGCTAGAAGGTAGTAGAGCGCTTTGAACCCCCAGAAATATGCGAGGGCAACATTGAACATCATCTGGACTATCATATTTAGTAGTTCAATTTTGGTCACCGGTAGAGGTCGCACGACAATCGGTCGTATGGCGTAAAACACTGGATATAAGAACATCCAGAGGGCTTTGAGGAGGGGGTTGCTGAAGAACCAGCCTTCCCAGTCCGTGGGTAAATCGGGGTCATAACCATCAGTGGCCAGGTACCTGTGGTGCTCCAAGTGGTATTTCCTGAAGGACGTAGCCATGGGCACTACAATGGGGATGTTGGCCCATATTCCGAACAATCTGTTGGCAAGAGGCCTCGAATGGCCGAACACCAGGTTATGACCGACCTCGTGGATTCCAACTAACAGGCAGTGGTTGATGAAACCTGCGAAACAGTACGATGCAACTGTGGTCCAGAAGTAGTTGAGCTGTAGGATATGTGTCACCACGTATGCTGATAGCACGTTGACAATGACCAAGATGGATATGGCATACTTTAGTCTGGGATCGGGACCCATTAGCTTCTTCACTTCAGGATGTTTGTCTGGAAGGAGAGAAATACCAGATGCTTGCATGCATAATTGCGCAGACTAAACAGTTTTATTTAGTAACAATACATAAAGTTCCTGGTAATTTTGTTACAGTGACTGCTACGAAGCTGTATTGTGACATTATTTGCTATTAAAGGGAGGTCTGGTGACAAAATCTACACAATATTTTAAGGTTACTCAAGAACTAAAGGATTACTAGTCCATGGTAACATTTCATTTTAATGCAAGACCTCTTACCAAACACTTCAACAGTCCCATTTCATTCCTCATATCAAAGCAGTGAAAATAATTGTAAACAATAGGTGGAAGGGTTTTCAAAAATTTCATTAGCAAGCAAGATTTTCTCAATACACATCACATACTGTAGTAGTGCAGATCAACTGTGCAAAATTTTCAGTGCCATTTTTCTAATACAGTGTCCCTACACTAAGTTGAATCACACAAAGTGTCCTAGTGGGTCAATAATACAATAGTTGTAAAAGGATAAAGAATTCTTAACACAATTTATTGCAAATGAAAGCTCACTGGTCACTGCGTTCATCCCCCCCTTTAAACTAGCCACATCAAACTAAGCAAGATCAGGAATGTTCAGAGAAACGTCTACAATGAAGCTAAACTGAGTTTTATGAATATTATTTATTTAATCATAAGCTAGGAGGTGGGAGAAGACAAATCGTTACACTCACCCAAAATAGCTTTTCTTCTGGAAATATGCCACTGCTCTGTGTACATCCACTGGAAATCACTGTTTTTAGAAGTTTGGCCACCCATGGCAGCATTCAGACCAGACGAAGGAGACCGCGAGGTCAATTTCGCAAAAACGAAATAAAAAAACTAAATTTGTCACGGAACCGAATGCGTAATCGTACTTGAAATTTCTGATCTTTTACCTTTTTGTAACGTCACTTTAACATTAAAAACCCTTTACCTTAAAAAAACAAAACAAAAAAAACAACAACAACAACTTGAAATTCATTTTTGCAAGGGTCCAGTCAGCAGTCCCCTCTCTACTTTTCTTGCGGAAGTGAAGTCGTAATAGCTCTAATCAGAGATGATTCCAGCACTTGAAGGTCTGTCCGCCGAGCGCATTAATCTCCTTCCGTATAGGGCTGCTGGAAAGTTTCCAGAAGTGGAAAGGCTCTCATTCACATGATCATTGCTTTCGTTTTAATATAAGAACTTAGTGGTCATTATACAAAATGAAGTGCTAGTTCAAATTTTAGACATTGTAAACTTGAGCATAAAAATCCAGTTTACTTGATATCCTTTTACCAATTATTATCTATAAAAGTGGGGATGCTCAGTCACGGTTTCTTTTCACTGAATAGTGGTTTTAAAAACTTTTTGTAGATAAAATATTTGATGATGACATTGTTCTCTTGACAGGTGTACACAGAGCTGTCATCACCAACAAATCTATTAGTGCAACAAACTCCATGCACCTTCTCAGCCTCCAAAAAACTCTCTAGGATAACTACAAAACAGAACAGAATCTTACCTTAGTCTTGTATTGCAGAGAGTCTGGCTTGTCTGTTTGCCTTTGAACCATTTCCAATCAACTTTGTAATTCCCCCTGCTTCCCAGTGCACCTACAGAGAATGCAGTTCGATGAATTCTATTCTATCAGTAGTGCTTTGCCCTATGGATATGGCAAGCTTACAGTGTTCTCTAGCCAAGGTTGATTCTTGGTAACACCAAATCTTCTCACCTTGGCATCTGAACTATTAACCCTACCTCATCAACTTCGAGACCTCAAGCGAGATTTGACTATATGACCTCCTCAAAACTCCCACCTAGGAGTATAAATTGTTGCATGCCCAAATAGAAATAGGAGTTCGGTTAAATTAAACGAAGTAGCCTATGTCATTAAGAGAGCAGGAGTTATAACAGTAGAACTTCAAGCAGTTGAATTGGTGCACCTTAGTAGTAAATGTAGTAGTAATAATAGTAGTAGTCGCAGCAGCAGTAGTCTCATGGGCCAGACCCTTTATGAGTAGCTAAGGGGTCCGGCCCACGAGACTACAGCAGCAGTTGTGTGAATAAACAGGATTATGCTTACATTAATACACATCAATGCTTTGATTCTATGAGTAATATTACCACTACTGTTTAATCTTGTACTCTATTAGCATTGCTCTCAGGGAAAATTGTATGTGCTATTTCTTTAGATACACATACATAGAGGTCTCCATTCCCCTTTCACCATTAGTGACAAGACGAGCTATTTATCACCTTGATTAGAATGTAATATCACAATTGTTACAAGCTGCATGCACACATCAATTCAATATGGGCTACGTGTGCCATGCAGCTGCACATGTTTACATTGTCATGCTGTTTTTGTTTTCCATCAAGTAACAGAGATCCTTCAATATGATCCGGACCTTGTTCCTGCTCCTCGAAACCTTATAAAGATTGTCTTACTAAGCCACTAAATTATGGTCAACCTGAAACATGAGACTACAACTTTCTAACTCCCACAGCAACTTACTTGAACTCAAAACTTTTATCCCGAAAGCTTAACTGTCATAATGTGCTCTTCAAGCTTACCATGGTTCTCTGTGTGTTTCTTCTCTTTTTGTACATATTTTCGGTTTCATACAGCAGCACACAAATGATTGCTGCAAGCTGTGGATTAGCAGAAAAAGTAAGTTTAAATTTCATCATTTTGAAGCTGATGTTTATAACTCTTATGTGGCATATGTGTAGCCTTTATGTTTTAATGCCACGAATAGAAGCTCCTACATAGCAGTGATTAACACTAGCGCCATTTCAGTAGAGGTGGAATGGAATGACCAGTACGTATCTGGTAGTCTCAACCAATATTACTTCTGGATTACACCAGTTTCAGTCAAGAATGAGTGCTCCTACTTTGAGAGTACTTTTTTAAGCGTAAGTGTAGCTATCAGACATGGGCGAAGTCACTAACAATATTGTTTGTTTAATAGCTAATATTGCATGACTGGACTACGATTGCTATATTGTATATTTTAGTTTCCATCTGTATTTTAATTTAGAACTCTACAACAACAACTTTCTCCAATTCTCAAATCTCAAATCTGTCTCCTAACTCCAGTTACATTGTTGGATTATGCAAGAGAAGGTTCAACTTGACGATTTCTGCACTTGCTTATGCCAATTTCACGTCACGATTTTGTGGTAATTGTGTGACCTATTTCACCACTGTTGCTTGTAAGTTCCACTCTGATAGCCTTGTGCAGCTATAAATATGCTGTGCAAGCAATAAATGATGCCAATTTTCTAAATTATTAGCCTTCAATGACCAATTTAGTAATTTTGATCTATCAGATTTACAAAGTAATTGGCCAAATATAATTAATATTGTGTTTATTATTTTAATTTCTTAAGGGATAGGTAATTTAGTTTTGTCAAGTTTATAATTTTATTGAATGAACATTTTGTGTGTTTCTTTTAATTTATACATATATTTTATTTTCCTCCTTTAGCATATCTCGAGTTGTACCCTGCTTTATTAACCAAGCTTAAAGGAGAGACAGGTTTTATTAACTTAAGCTGCAATGCTTCAGGAGATCCTATACCATCTATATCATGGTACCAATTACAAAATAGCTCACAGAAGCTGATAGCAGCAAATGACAAAATATTTATCGCGAACATGATATTTCGAGGAGGCAGAGTAGAGAGTAGACTGATGATTTTCATTACCTCTGAAATCACAGTTCAGTGTGTGGCCAGCAATGGTCACTCTATCAGCAAAACTGCTACATTTGTAATAGGTATATATATAATATATGTGTATTTATGTATATAGCTAATACATATAATTATATATAATATATAATAGTACTTATACATGAGTCAGAGTCTGCTATGGCGGAAATGTTTCACTAGCAGACTAATTTATTTTCATAAGCCAGAGGCAAGTGAAAATAAAGTCTGAGAGTGAAATATCTAGCCACATCACCCTGATATCTAAAGTCTGAGAGTGAAATATCTAGCCATATCACCCTGATATCTATGCTAAATATCTTCACTGTGGTACTTTGTACTAGGATTGGTAACTCATAGTGTAAAGTTGGCTATAAAACTCTCTAGAGGCTCCACACACCCCAGCTGGCACTTTTGCAGCTGCTCTAACCTGATTTGGGTAGGCTTCACTAGAGAGGAAGGTAGCTATAAAAACACAGAAAACTGGTAAGCTAGGGTTGCTATAGCTATTAGAGCTTGCTGCTGTGTGATAACTTGAGTTATCTCATATAACATTGTGAAGATATCTAGCTTGAATAAATAGTATATATATTATGTATATATATGTGACCGTCTACAGGAAAACCAGGCACAACGCGGCACCCTTCGAAAAAAATTTTGTTGCACTTACAGAGTTGTCGGCGTCCAGATATTGAGCTCTCCAAGTTTTATCGTCGTAGCTTAAGTCGTTCCCGCTATAATAGACCTAACCGTTCCCTTCGGTCGGCTTGAAACAATACATTTTTAAGAAATCGATCGATCTTTTCTCGATATTTACGCACGCCGCGTTGTGCCCGGTTTTCCCGTAGACGGTCACATATATATATGTATATATATATATATAATATATATATAGTACTTATTACATGAGTCAGAGTGTGATATGGTGAAATATTTCATGAGCAGGCTAATTTATTTTGAGTGAAAATAAAATCTGAGAGTGAAATATCTAGCCATATCACTCTGCCAGAGTGTAATAAGTGGTTTATTCCACACTAGATATTTTCACTGAAGTAGTGTTTTGGTAACTCTCATGTAAAGTTGTCAAAACTGACTAGGGGCTCCCACAACCCCAGCTGATATTATAGCAGCTGCTCTAACCTGGCTGGTTAGGCTCCACTAGAGTAAAGGTAGCTGGCAATACAGCCATGAGATAACACTAAGTGATATGTGAGATTCTCCACTAGAGTAAAGGTAGCTGGCAATACAGCCATGAGATAACACTAAGTGATATGTGAGATTCTCACGGGTCACTTACCTAAAAATATCATTGTGAAGATATCTAGCATGGATTAAATATATATATATATATATATATAATATATATATATATATTATATATATATATATTATATATATATATATTATATATATATACTAGTGATGTACTTCAGCACAAATTGCTAGCTAGCTGGTCTAAAGACTGAAATTCAAATTTGAATGTTAGCCACTTATAAGATTTCTTAGTTAGTTAAATGTTTTTGTTTAATTCATTTGTGCTATTCTTTAGCAACACACAACACCAATACACACTTATTCACTAGATATACGAGCACAAGACTTACATTGTATTCGCTTTCATGACTTGACCATTGGACAATTAATTTTCATGGGATAAGCAATCAAATTTCTGAAGATGATACGGGGTAAAGATCGATAAACCAAAGTATTTTTAAAAAGTAAGAACAAATCTGTTATGCAAGGCATGTAGCTATGACAAACAGTGCATTAACCAAGGTAACTTACCACTGCCACTAATGGAGTAGAAAATGAACTCCGCTAAGTTTGTAAGACCAACTGCAAACATTTGTCCTCTTATGTCTCTGCAGCTATTTTTCTCCTTCCTAATCTCTTGCACCCTTGCAATGCTGTGTAGCTACTCAGCATATCACTTATTACACTCCGTCAGAGTTATATGGCTAGATATTTCACTCTCAAGCTTTGTTTTCACTCGCCTCTGGCTCGTGAAAATAAATTAGCCTGCTCATGAAATATTCCCCCATATCACAATCTGACTCGTGTAACAAGTATTATTTATCTATCGAGTGAACTCATTAATATACAGCTTTGCTGAAATATTATATATAAAGTAATTTATTTATATAATGAATAAATTCTTTGTTCATGCTGCACATTTGTCATAGTGCATACCTTAATTTTAGAGCAGATTATGATTTATGGTGCTTCATTCTTTTAGAAGATGAAACTGATTCTGACCAAATTATTACCAGCTTTTCAACAGCAGCACATTTTTCAAGTTCTGAAGATGACTCTGGGCATGAATCTCAAAATGTGAACCTCCCAACAGTGATTATTATAACTGTTGGAGTGATCTTTGGGTTCTGCCTCTCTTTGGCCTGTATTATCATATTTTTCCTTGGAATATTTATATTGAAGAGACCTAAAGCAGAAGTCAGGTAACATTCAAATGGTACTATATCAGTTGCTGTAGATGATTTCTTATTGGTATAGAAATAAAGCTGATTTTAATTAATAGTGTTAAATGATTCATACAATTGAAATACATTTCAAGAACTTTCTGCATTTAGATGTGAAGTTAACATGGAAAGAATAAATCAATCCAACAACAAGTACCAAATGCCACAGGAGCCTCAAGTGGGAGCCTTGCAGGATGTCAATGATGAATCAGTGATTGAAGAAAATAGTAATCAAGCTCAGAAAATTTAGCATAAGAGTATGTACAGTAACTTACAATTGTTAATGTTTATATGAAGGTTTGCGTGATATGAACTCTACAATGAGAGCTTCAGTTTCAAAAAAGCTATTTATTCCCAGTGGCAGCATTCAAGTGTCTTCAGTGATCGGACAAGGTTTGTAGTATAGCTAACTATTGATTGGACAATTGATTAATTAATGTATATTGGTTTCAAACAGGAGAGTTTGGGATTGTCTATAGAGGTATAATAAAGCAAGGCGGAACTCATAAAATCATTGCTGTAAAAGCACTGAAGGGTGAGTGAGAAGGAATCTATTGTAGTTATTATGCTGGATGCCTTCAACTTTGCTATAAGACTGTAACTAATTTTTTAAAGTGGAAGGGAAAATTTTTTTGTACAAAGGCTGCACACAAACTTAGTATTAGTTTTTGTTGATGTTAAAATTTTAAATCATTCAACATCATGCAAAGTTGTATAGTTGTCTGTTGAGTGAAACTAATATTTCTAGCATTAGTCAGCTATTGACAGTAGTTTTAAATTTAAGTGAGGTGGGGGAGGGGGAGGGAGATGGGATTAATTGCAAGACAGCACAATGTAGTCTGAATGACAGGATTAGTATGGCGGTTTCATAGGCCTGTCATGGAGTCCGGTTGACATGAGGAACATGATTGATGAAGTGATGAAGATGGAGCAGTTTGACCACCCCAATGTCATGTCTCTGATTGGAGTATGTATGGACAGTGATGGAGGAGGAGGAGGAGGACCTAGTATTGTCATGCCATTCATGGCCAAAGGAAGTCTGCTCCAGTACTTGAGGGACAACAGGAAGAACTTAAGAGTAGAAGATGCAGAGGATGAAGATGTCAGTATCTTAATTTTTTATTGTTGCTTTGTAGTTTTAAACTTTGAATTTTATTTTTAAATAGGTGGATAATAAACGGAAACTTTTACTACAGTTTTGCTGGCAAATTGCAAAGGGAATGGAGTACATAAGCCACATGAAATTTCTACACAGAGATCTGGCTGCTAGAAATTGCATGTATGTAAATATTCTTGTGTTTGTGATTAGAGATACTTTGAGCTTGACTCTGTAATCTTTCATACAGGATTGCTAGTGATGACACTATAAAGGTGGCTGACTTTGGACTAGCAGAAGATATTTATACCAGACAGTATTTCAAATCTTCTTCCAATGAGAAAATGCCAATTAAATGGATGGCTCCAGAGAGCTTGAAGTTATGTGTGTTTTCAGAGAAAACTGATGTGGTAGGCAATAATTTGAAATAAAAGTTGAGGGGAAGAAAAAACTCTAAGTCACCATATTTTAAAGTGTAACGTGAACCATAGGACCAGGGGGGGGGGGGGGGGGGGGGGGCAGTCCAACTTGAAGATAATTAATATTACTTATAAATAAGTACACTTCCCATGAGGGCACACTCCCTTGTGTGTGTCTTAGTCATACTGTGATGTTGTGCCCCGCTCTACCACTTATACATGATAATGTGAACTTCTGTTGATTGAGTAATGAAACATAAATTGCTTGGTGTACAGTTTACAGTGATAAATATTGACTTAAGAATAGAATAATCAAACAACAACCACATGATGACAGTTTTTGGGATATTACTAAACAACTATTACATCAGATGCATGTGAGAGAGCTATGAGCATAACAAACTGGTGGAAGATTTGGCTACATATAACACAGTTGCTCTTCTATTTAGTGGTCATTTGGGATAACTTGCTGGGAAGTGTTTAGCGTGGGAGAAAACCCTTACCCCACTGTGCGTCCTCATGACATGATAGAGTATCTGGACAATGGGGGAAGACTGGGGAAGCCAAGAAATACAGCCTGCAACCAGGAAATGTAAGTTCTGTTAAAATATCTTTCCTTCTGACTAGCTACTTTAAATAACTTTCCAAGTTAGTTGGTCACTGTTTCCCAGGATAAATAAAAACTGCTGATAGTATTATTGCTGTAGTATTAAGTTAAGGTATAGCCAAATAGCTACTCCTAAGCACACCTAAGGGTTTTCTAAGTTCTCTCAGATTTTTATAACAATTTCATTTTAATTAATCGAGGCCTTGGAGAGTAAGAAATATAATATTGTTAGCACATAGCTACACCCCTTTAAAAAGTTACTGAAGTAGGAAAACAATGATGAAAATTTGTGCTATAGGTATGATGACTTGCGTTTACTGACACCATGTTTATTCCACTCCCATTCAGCTTTGTAAGCATATTGCTGTGGTTGATCATCTTGCTGTAAATGTGTCATCCTATGCTAGTCAGTTCTCAAAAATAGCAATACTGAAGCCAACAGTTGGTGATCTTAGAACTCTTTATTTTTTCCCTTCAGTCCCTGAATCCTCATATTATTAATGACCATAAAATTGCTAGAAGATTTTAGCTGCAGTTGAAGATATTTCTCTTACTTTAAATCCCACTGGAAAAACGCATGCAAGGGACCTCTCACAATGGTAGAGTGTGCAAAATGCTCCTATTTAATCTAACCATCTTCAGCTGCAGCAAAACGTTAAAGGTCTTTGCAGAAAGTTTGTGTTGAATCTGCCATAATGCTTTAGTGTAACAGTGAATAAGACCAGTGAGAACTGAAAGTTTTAACTATTCATAGGTTTTATGATAACATTCCACTTACCTGTATTTATAATTAGAATATTTAACATTAGTATTTAATTTTATTGGATATTAACTTAAATTTTTAGAATATAAATTTGAGAATCTGGCAGGCCTTAGCTAATGATGACTGATTAAAAAAGTGCTTAAAAAAAACAAAAAAAACAAAACAACAACAACAACAACAACAACAACATATTTTTCATATCTGTTCAGCTATTGCAGGTTATGCTTGTCTGAAACTAAGCTGCCACTATCAGTCGAAGCTTTTTGCTGTTTCTACTTTTTTTTTTAATGGTTTTACACCTGCTGTGTTATTGTAGTTATGACACTCTGCTGGACACTTGGAAAGAAGCAGGAGAATCTAGACCTCACTTCTCTAGTCTTGTGAAAATATTTGAGACTCATCTCCAAGCTGTTTCCCATTACATGGAATGGAATTGACTATTTCTGAGCATGAACTTCTAATCGGACATGAATAATTAATTGCACCTTCTACATTATTGCTAGTTTACTTGAGTATTAATCTTTTATATCATTTTATACTTTTTATTTGTAAATATTCTATATCATTTGCTCAGGTTAACTGCTAGAAAAAAATTAATACACATACACACACACACACACAATGAACTGACCAAATATTATATTTGGTGTCGCAGCATAAATTTTGATGATTAGACTACCTACCATTATAGTTCCTATGTGCACATGCACAGACAGTGATCTGTATCCCAATGTCAGTTGCTAATAAGCCATCATAAATAGCCTACTATTCTGAACAAAACCTTCCAGACAATTTGGCACCAAAACACACATACCAGATCTTTCTTTTGTTCTAGCCTAAAAATACAACAACAAAAACAAAACAAAAACAAATGAGGTCATTGACTTTCACCTGATAAAGTGAAGTACCAATTCAATAGGCACCTTTGGAAGTCTGCTCGCATAGCAACACCCTTTACCACATGGCTAGGTTGGGAAATGGTATGGTGTGCTGATTATGTGTAAACAGGAGACAACCAAGCAGTGGTGCAGGAAGATGTTTTGGTATGGGGGGAGGGGGGGCTCCAAAGTTGTTGTTTTTTGTGGTTAAAAATTATTTATGTGAGAAATCGCCTCACGAGATAGTGCCCATATGTGGGGGGGAGGGGAGGGGGGGGGGGGCTCCAGCCCCCAGAGCCCCACCCCCATTCCCACTTTCTACACCACTGCCAAGTCATAAAAAATTAGACTTAGTACGGTGCCGGCATGTGGAGAAAGAGAGAGTATGTGGTTTGTAAATGGAAGGATTATTGATGTACTACTGTAAGATGATTTATGTCAAAAGTTGTTGATATATTCTCCCATCTAGCTATGCTCTATCACACTTGGGCCAGTTTTTTTTCCTTCTATTCAAATGCCCTTGTCAAGAGACCACATCAATCTATAGTTTAATTCTACCTTCATAAATATTATCTTTTCTGCCTCAAAATTTACTTATTTCATCATCAATTGTTCTCGAGCTGCTATAAGATCTAAACAAAGTAGTTCTAATTAGGGACACTTTCATTTTTTGAGGGGCATATTTTGTAAAGTAAAACAGAGACATTCATATGTATTTTTCCATATCTTAATGAGTGTCTTGAAAACTACACGATTACATCATTCCGCGCTACAACTCCAAAACACCTCTCACGTAATGATCGCACACACTCAAGGTCTAATGTAGCCACGCCTCTCTCCTCCGGTGCATTACGCACCCGCCCGGTAACGACTTTCTGGAGGCGCTCGAGACTACGTTAGTGTAGGCTTCATTTCTTAACTTGCGGTAGAATTATGACAGCCGAGTTGCAGTTGAGGCCGGCGAGGCCTGTGAGGCCGTTGCTTACTTTAGATCAGGTAATATATAAACAATGTTGTATTGTAGTTGTAGTGGTAAGGACACGGTGGGTATTGACTTAGCTATTACTGGAATATCCGTTCATTTTATCTATACTAGCTATGTAGTATCACATGCTAGCGATCACATGAATACAGATTTACTTGGAGATCAACTGCTTGTTGTGATTTTGGTAGATTTAAGTAGTGGAAGTGAAATTTCAGTTTCATTATGAATAATCTCAGACACAGCTAGCTCTTGTCTGATTTTATTTGGGACTGTTAAATTAGTGAATAGCTAATAATAGAAGCTGTAGGATAACAGCAATGTGTAAAGTAACAAAATAACATCAGGCCGAAGCAAATTCCAGTTTACTTTAATACATTTCCCATGGACAGCATCAGTTACAGAACACAATTTAATATATAGCTGATTGTATCAAATGAATAATATAGTGTAGCTACTTGCATGATATTATTATTATGACATCCTTCATAAACAGTTATCTAATCTAGCCAAGTATGTGTTCTGTATGTCATGCTGTTGATAAGTCAACAACTATTGAGTTTAATCATTACGCTGAATCAGATAAGAAAAATTATAGTAATATTAGTGTTTGGTAAAAATGGTTATTCTTGATGGTTTATATGAGCACTAAGTTATGGGAGCAGATAGCTATTACCCCTAGCAGGCATAATCAGTGAGCCACACGACAATCCATACTTTTCCAGACTCTACTGGACAGGACACCTTATTATGAATTAGATGGAAAAGATATATATGATGGTATCTACTATGAAGCAATATTGAATGCAAGAGAGAGAGAGAGAGAGAGAGCCAACTGAAACTCAAATGTTAAATCACTGGTGCTGCTTGCTTGTAGATTGTTTTGGCTTTCAGGTTATGTGAGTTATAAATTATAACTCATTGAATGAAAACACTGTGAATGGGTTTACACAGAATCTAAGAACTGAGTTATTGCCAACATGCAATGCATTGAAACAAAGCAACTTATAGAGTGGAAGAGAAAGCTAGGAAGCTAGAAGAAAGTATGAGAACTTGCATTTCATTTCGAAACCAAAAGAGAACATCCAAGGTGCAACGCGATATGTATACTTCTTCTGTACAATTTTTGAACCAATTATTTGTCTTGCAATTGAGAAGAATAAATTTTATCTGTTTTGTTCTCACTTATGACCAACTATTTCTGTCTATCATTTTAGATAGTGAAAGACAAAGAGAGCGAAGAGCTTGATCATTGGCTAGAGTGGTTTACTGGTGATGTTGATGAAGGACTATATGAATTGAAAAAGTGTGACGAGTCAGGGTACACTCCTCTACACTATGCTGCCAAATTCAATTTGTATGAGATTTTAAAGACTCTGACAAATGCAGTGACAAATGCAGTGACAGATAAAAAGAGACTAAGACAATGTAAGCAAATTTCCATGTATGCTGTAGTTAGTTATTATTATAATTACTATTATTATTGTTGTTGTTATTATTATTATTATTATTATTATTATTATTATTATTATTATTATTGTCATTATCCATTATTTAGCACTTCTGGTACCCAGCAAATATGAACAACGCACTATTATACACTTTGCTGCAAGTTACATTCCCAAGGTTGCTGAAGAAGGGCAAAGTAATGATGACAGAAAGAACTCTAGTGGCCGCACAGTGCTCCATCTCAAAAGAAAACTAGTAAGTACTACATTAAGAGAATGTGTATTTGCTAAGTCAACACTTACTGGTGTATAGTTCTAATTGATATGCCTAGTGTACAAGAAATTCATTGAAAATAATTCACATTAATTAAGATGCAGGTGATAATTCCAACATTGATCTAAATTACATTTCTTATGAAACTCAATGAGCTAACTTCAATAAATACCTGAACACATGAATGTATTGGATATTTTGGCCTGTCATTTGGCCAGCTAATGCACACATGTAATTAACATGAGTATAAAGTGATTGCAAGTTTGGATATAGATTGTGAAGTCTAGGAACTAGAACTAGTGTATATATAATATATATATATATATTTATTGCAGCTTTGATATTTTTACTTGAATATTTCCGCATCACGCGAGCGTTCTGTATTCTCCCATATTGTACGGTTTATATTGTACGCTACTTGTAGCGCGCGCGTAGCGAGTAAAATCAATGAAAATTGTATTGTAACCGGTTGAGAAAAATTTCAAAGAAGCAATAAATCACTTATCACACTCGTCGTACAATATGGGAATGATATTTTACTCTCACGCCACATTTTCACTCGCCTTTGGCTCGTGAAAATATTTTGCGTGCTCGTAAAATATTTTCCCATATTGTACTCTGACTCGTGCTATAAGTATTATATATAATATTATATATATATATATAATATATTATATTATATATAATATATATTATATATGTATATATATATATATATATTTATATACATGACCAAGTAGTGTTTATTTTTTAGATATGAAATTGGAGCCAGTATTAACATGCAAAACTAGTGAATTACATAATATTAAATAGATACAATTTATTGACTACTGAAAGCTAAGTGTGTGTTTCAAACTTAATTTAGTAATTTTTTATAGCTTAGTTTAGCCACCTGAAGTAGGTAAACAAACCTAAGTGTGCAAGAAATTCTGTAGCCTAATGAACTTGGAATCGGCATCATTTCGCATTCACCGCAGACATTCAATTGTAAAGACCCCAATGGTCGCGGTAAATCAACTCTTAGCTGGTCCATTGATTCTGCCTGGAACTCCAACTGAATACTTTAGTCGTGGTCCACTGAGTACATGAAAGGGCAGTTCATATCAGCTGTAACTAGGCAATTAGTCAGTTGAAAAAATTTAATCAAAACTTTGTTAAGTACACCATCAGGCCAACTCATTTGAGAGTGAAGTGTGAACTTTGAACTTTGCAACTAGATTCTCACTTGTTGCAATTATTGATGGCAAAATCACTAATATAACAATGTATAATTGATTACATGAATTCTTTTAATGAAAGCAACATTAGTAATGAAACACAATGCCATCTGTGCATGTAACCATACACTACATACACCACACACAATTCCCCAAGTCATACAACGTACTGCCTGTCCTTCCAAAGAGAGTATGTTCTTTACTAGTAATTGTGTGTTGCACGTCCAATTTGAACCTCTTTCAAAATAACAGCAGTGAAAAGAGTACACAATTTTACACATGTTGTTAACCTTTATTATTATTGCTATAGACTGAAAATACAATCTTTCATGGGGTGACTTCCACAGACTTCCAGGGCTCAACTCCTCTACATCTGGCATGTAGAAGTGGTAACTATTATGTAGCTGACATGTTGCTCAGAGCACAAGGCTCGGAGCTGCTCAACATTGAGAACCACACCACCGGAACACCTCTACATGAGGCATGCTTGAACGGACACTTCAAAGTCGCAAAGTGTATCATAGAAATCTTGGACAGTGACAGTGAGCTGTTGAAGAAAAAAAACTGCGAAGGGATGACGCCACTTCATTTGGCATGTCAAGAAGGTCACTATGATATCGTGAAGAAAATTTTAGAAAAGACAAAGCAGCATCTTTCAAGATTGTTGAAAGAAGAGGATAATGAAGGAAACTGGCCCTTTCATCACGCTTGCTTCAATGGAAACTTGAAAGTTGTGGACAAACTGATACAAGAGCATGGAACTGCTGTCGAGCAAGCAAATTCAGCTGGGCTATCTCCTCTCCACATAGCAGTTCAAACTCGGAATGCAAAACTTGCCGAATTGCTTTTTGATAGGCAAGATGGAGCTGAAGTTGACACTGAAGATGCATCAGCACAGACTCCATTGCACTACTCAGCAAAGAATGGTGATTTGGGCATGGTCAAGCTCCTCATTGATAGGTGAGAATGACCACAGGTGACAACTGTTTTGTATTATGCATGTAATGAGAATTGTTAGCACGGTCGTGATTATATACTAAAACAAGCCAAGGTGTCAGTTTTAGGGCTGTTCCATAAATACTGAAAGCTAACAATAAGAAAGTAAGCATTGCTTCTGTTCTCATAATATTCCCCAAAGTGAGCTTTCTGGACTGTTTGTTTTGAACCAGTCGAGTTAAAATAATTGCAAAATATTTGAAAAATCCAATAAATAACCACCTATACATTGGACATTGAACACTAATAGTCCGAGTGATGCAAATAGTCAGGCCATGGACTGACATGCAATATTTCAAGGTCATCACTGGACTAGCTGACACAATTACAATTTTGATAATCTTTACTATCTAGCAGGCTGACTAATTCAATGTACACACATTCATAACAATGTACAATATGCCATTTCTAGATTCCAGATCACAAATAGTTGATATCCATAAGCTGTTTTTTTTTAAATTTGTTTGTTATTTTTATGTTTGTGTGCCTTTTTTTGCTAGATAGCTTACCATCTCACTTAAAATTAAAAAAAATAAAAATTTTAAGACTGGATTTTCTTCAAGCCTATGGAACTCTTCTAGTTTAATTGGCGCAACATAGGTTAGCTTCATTAGAGCACCTATTATTTTGTCACCAGGACATAAAGTACCCCCCCTCCCTTTTCTTTTTGGAGAGCAAGCACAGATGTTCTCAGGTCAAACATATAAAAGTTTCTTTTAACGTTTCCACTTATATATTTCAAATAAAAATCGATCAAGTCACTTAGACAATTCTATTCCACTACTTCACTGATATTAAAGAAGCTTTAGTTTACTTGCTAAATCTAAGAAGTCAGTCTACATGCTTCAAATGGTAAAGTGTCAAAAAACAATACAGACCACCTGCAGTAAGTCAAGTGTGTCAACTCATTGAATTTAGTTTACTGGGCTGCTAACTTACTCACCATTGACGTGGTACCAAAAGTAAGTTAAGCGATTAATAGCTAATGAATAAATAAGAATGTATACAATAATTCAATTATTTGCTCATTTGATAGGAGAGCAGATATGTTCAAGAGCAATGCCGACTCCCACCCTCCATTGATGACAGCAGTCTGTGCAGGACACTTGGAAGTTTGTAAAACATTGCTGTCCAAGATGGAGATATTGAAAACATCCGGAGTCTTGGACTACAGTGACAGCAGAGGGAGAACTGTGTTTCACTTGGCAGCACAACTAGACAAGGAAGATGTGCTAAAAGTGAGTTTTCATGGCACCAAATTTCAACCATTGAAAAGAGTTAATATTCAGCATTGCATAATAATGGCATGCATGCAACTTATTGTCTTGGATCTAAAACGAATAAGTAGTATTATAGAAGGATGGCTTATTATGACATACTTTGGAAGTTATAAGAGTTTATTTATTTAACCAATAGAACAATTATTTTTCTGATAGGAACTGGTGGAACGACGGATTAAAGAGGCACCTATAATAAGAGTAAGTGAGTAAGTAAAATTATAAGTTATGATATACACACAGTGAAATCTCACGTATTCAACCACCAAAGTTATGGATTCTTGACCATGTAGTTGGCATTAAATGATACTAGACCTGGTTATTATTTCTAATGTATGCATTCAAATCCAAGCTGTCTCTGGGCTGCAATAACAGTGACTGCCAAACCTCAGTAAAAATTAAAAATAGAAGTGATATTCTACTAATTAATGTCCATTCACGATATAATATATAGAAATAATAGTGCTTCACATTACATGAGGCTATTTTTTATGGCATGTGCGGTATCACCGTGACAATACTCTTAAGCAATATATTTGATTTCCTGCTGAGTTCTGTTATCTATTGCTTAATTATATTATTTATTTCAATAATGTGTTCTAGTGCTGGTCTCTCATAATATATATAATTTAGATTTGGATATTGTGAATCTGCTGCACTTAGGAATCTGAGGTCTGAACTGTGAGCCAATTCACAGTATTTGAATCTAACAGATTTAGAAAGTAGCAACAGCTAAAACCTAGGTAACAAACACAAAGTTTGTGACAATAAAGCCTTGAGTGTATAGCAAAGTATCCGATTTACTCGATTTCTAACAGAGAATGAAACTACTTAGATAAATTCACGTAACAGACCAATCAGATTGATTGCATGTAACCAGCTACATTCTAAATATATTATTCATACTTATATAAATAGACGTAAGAGGCATAAATAAAAAGAAAAGAAGATATATTTACATGTTGTTTTTTATATACATTAGACACAACAGAGTGAAGAGGCATCTGCAGCAAGTGTGAGTGAACTAAACCTGGGTTCTCTAAAATCAGTAGCTCAAATAAATACTGAAGTATTCTATTCGACAGTTGTGCTACAGTAGAAGTAAATGGGCATCTGCAGTAAATGCAAGTAGATAAAAAGATGATGCCATGGTGTTTTTAAAATAGGCTTAAATTCCAAGGAACTGCAAGCACATTGAATCTCCCTTATATTTATTCTTATTTGTTATATATGTTGGTTTGCTTTATTAGGAAATAACACAACAAACACAGCAGAATGATGGGGCATCAATAAATGTTGTGAGTCAAGTCAATGTTATTCATTTTGCATATAGTCATGTCTGATGATGAGTAAAACATAATCTAGGGCTCTTATTGATTCTCTATCATGCTGACACATCACATTGTCCTAGATTACTAGTCTTACTTCACACTTGAGATCATAAACATAACTGTCAAATGGGAATCTCATTTCTTTGCAACAAAGGAGGCACTATATGCCTTATAATAGTGTGTTGATTTGTTTGTGCTTATTAGTGTACTATTTAAGAGAAAAATAAAAGGTATATATTTATGAACTTGTAAGTATATTCCTGCTTGTTTGTAGGCCCCAGAGACACAAACAAGTGAAACAGGTGAAGAGAAACAGATCACAAGCAATGTAAGTGAAAAACATAAATATGGTTATAGTGTCTTACAAATTAAAATAGTTTCAAGCTCCAGTTCTTCAAGATTTAGCCATTTTCAATTAATTTTTAATGCAAGTCTATCTTAGTTACCTGGTCTAGTAATTTTTGGACATTAGTGACATAATTAAAACTCACATTCATTAACTACGTAGTACATACTAAACAATTTCTAAACAATATTTTGTGATATTATTGCACCTAAAGACCAATTGTGAGGCTAATCCTTGCACATGCAGTTGCAGTGGGCATCATACCATAGGGGACCCTGATATATAAAAAATAATAAAATGGGTCATATTGCCAAAGAAAACACCACTGTATATTTAATAGCTATGGATGTTTATACAGAAAATTACAGTGACACAGAAATAAATAACACAGCGACATTGTGCTATGCATATACAAGGAGAAATGTACCAATTGATGCATACTTTTGATAAACCAAAGGTAGGAGGCAATCTTAGTCAATTAGAATCTTGAACTCTGTTTCTGTAACATTTAATCTCTGCCCCACTGTGATGTCATTGTTATGGTTACTACTGTCAGACAAAGAATAATGCCTCAGAACATTATTAATCCTGACTAAAACTAGATCACTAATAGAAAAATAAATCAACAAAATAGATTCTGCATTATCTTGATACTCAATTGAATGATACCGAATACATTCATACAAAACGTAGAAAATATAAACCAACAAAACAATTTTGTTCATTTCTTCATGTTTTTTTTCCTCTCTATCTTGATTCTGCATTATCTTGATATTCAATTAAGTGAAACTGAATACATTCCTACAAAATAAAAAATATAAACCAATAAAATATGATATTTTCTATTCATTTTTTTCTTGTCTCATTCATTCTGTCTGTCTGTCAATAATGATTCTCGAAATTGGCGAAAATTCAAGCATTTATTGCGATACTAAACTATAGCACAAATCCCTTTAAATTTCCAAATTGTTCTGAAAAAAGCGAGTGAAATTCATGGCCAATGCGTTCGTCTATGGGTGGCGTTCGTTTATGGGTGACGTCCATTACCAGTTTTACCATTGGGAAATGCCAGTTGTATATGAATAACGTATGATCACGTGATTCTGAATCTAGTTTTTAGGAAATCTTGAAGGAGGTACTGGTGTTGAAGTGGAGGGTTGTGCACAGATAGCGCTGAGGGTTCGCACCACTGGTGCTCTAGTTTCATTAGTAGCTCAGTTGGCAAATGGAAAGTTTGAAGACTAGTACAAAAACTAGTAGAACTAGCTATAATGCCGAGTCTTGTTAAAAGCTAAAAAAGGTTAAAAAAAAATTTGTGACAATAAATCCACTGTTACTTTGTATGCAATTAATAGTAATGCCATACTTAATACGAAGTTGTTCTTTTGCACACGTAAAGTAATCTAAAATCCAAATAAGCAGCTAAAAGAACCAGTAATTCATTATTTAAAACTTTCCACATAGTCAATGAATTCCTGTACATCGAAGTAGAGTCGTCATTTTGTAAAAATGCTTAATAAGCCATTGATGACAGATTAGATGCCAAAAATAAAAATCAAGTATAATATTTTTATTGCATAGGAAAACATATTGGAGCTGTGGAATTCTTATGACTTTGATCACAACACACCACTTCATGTGGCAGCTCAAAGCAACAGTATCTGCTGTGCAAAATGTCTACTTGAATGCCCAAATATTCAAGTGGGTAGAAAAAATGTCAGCAACAGAACACCAATTCATGTTGCAGCTGAGCTCGGCCATGATGAGTGAGTCCACTAAAATGTTTCATAATATTTGGTATTCATTGTCACTGATACATGTATTTACATTACCAACAAAACTAGTATGTACCTCGTGGAGCTGACTGCTTCATGTTTATTTAAACAGCTTCTGCAATTAGTTTTCTTTATGTTAATTCTTGATTTTTATTGAATTAATCAGTGAATTGTGTGTGACAAATTATAATAATAAATGAGTTGTGTCCCCACTCTATTAGTGGAGAAATGTTTTAGATTATAATCTATATTTATACTTCACAAAGTGTGTAGTTTTGACATTAACAAAACAGAAGTTATATTGTACTGTTTTCTCATAGCTAAGAGACTTACCATCACAAAGTAGATCAAAAGTCCATTTCATAATTTTCATACTGTGCAGAGACATTTTCAGGCATATAGCTACTACCAATCCAACCTCAGAGGCTCTAACAGTGGAAACTTGTGGAACTTGAAGTGTGATAATTATTTTCTCAGTCCTTCATCTTCTCCAACACAAAACTACTTTGTTTAGGTAGTGCATGTGCATATACTACATTTGAAATGCAACGGCTTGAAAATTCTCTTTGAGATCCTATCACAGCTTCTTATGATTATCAAAACCTAAATTCCGTGTAATAAAGAGCTCATATAGTAGCTGAATGGTGAGAGATATCAATCCATTAACACTCACAAAGTACATCAAATGACTATATCAAATAATGAATGAACACTCATTTTCCATACTTTTTATACGTATTTGTGGGCAGACATTATTACAAGTGTATAAATGGATTCATGTAAGATTTTTATGTGTATAAAATATTGGCAGTTATTGGAAAGTTGTAGAATTTATTACAGTTATTTTAAGTTGCTGTTTAGCTACCTCTTAGTGTCACACTTCTACACACACACACACACACACACACACACACACACAGAATGTTGAAGGTACTCTTGGAGGGTGGTGCTAAGTTCTTTGATCAGGATGAAAAAGGGAAGACCCCACTACATCTAGCAAGTGAAAAGGGTCACCTAAAAGCAGTGCGAATTCTGATAGACAATAAGTCTGACCTAAATGACAGGTAAGACTCTAACTCAGCAACTTATTATTCATTCCATCCTTAACAAGATATGGTACTATGTTCAGCTGAAAGTTCTTTGGGGATTTCCCCTGGACATGATTACTGGCTGTAACAACTAATAAACCTTTCAATGTGGCTGTGAAGATGTTAGTTTATACACACAAATTGAGTAATTATAATAATAACTATTCCAGATCTTCCAAATCAAGAACTCCACTGGATGAAGCAGCAGCTAAAGGACATGAAAGTGTGGTCAAGAAGTTGATTGACTCTGGTGCACTGATTGATCCAAATAAGTCACAGAAAGAGTCCAGGGTACCTCCACTGTATCTTGCAGCCAAGTTTGGTCATTTGGGTGTAGTGAAGATTTTGTTGGAAAGGGATGCCAAATGTGTAGTAAATCCGTTAACAAAGAAGAATGCACTGGAGGTGGCTATCAGTAAAGGCTATGAGTGAGTTTCAGTGTTTGGTGTAAGATATTTTTATCTGGATGCATTTGGTTATGATTTGATTGTAATTTATTTATATCCTATTAAAGGTCAATTGCCATGGCAATTGTAGACAGCAACGTGTGGGAAGAATCCTTGCAGCATCGAACAAAAATTGTGCAGCATCAAACAAGAGATGATGAAGAGGAGGAGCAGAATCGAATGGATAGTGGCAGTACAAGTGGAGGTAAAGGCAGTGTTCCGCAACACATAATTCAAGAATCCTCACCCTTCAGAGAGCTCATTAAGCATATGCCTTGTAAGCACATCTAAAAAATACATTGTGCTATTGATAAAGAATTTTTAACTATAGTACAAAATAAGTATTTAAAGTCATGTTATATTGTTGTAGTGGTGGCACATAAAGTTTTGAAAAAATGTGAATCAAAGGAGGATTCAGAGGATATGTATTTAGATGACTTTCTGGGTAAGAAAAGCATCTTTTCTCGTGTAGCTGATGCATTCAAAAGGTATGTCTTTTCCGTTTAGCCACTATAGTTGTTATTGTTGTTGTTTTTATTGAAAAATTTCTATACCAGATTACGAAGAAGAGGTGATCAGCAAAACATGGAAAATGGCTCAGGAGACTCAGACCATGAGAAAAGTTGGAAGTTTAAAGAGTTTTGCAAAGACAACCACCCACTTTCTATTATGGTGAGAGGACACATGAACTAATTCAATGTGAACTTAGTGGGACTATTCTTAATGTTTCAGGTAAAGTTCAACAGAACTGAACTGTTGACCCATCCAGTTGTAAAGAGAAGTCTGGACCAAAAATGGAAACCAGCTCTACTCTTTCATACTTCGAACATTATTCTATACCTGCTATTTATGATATTCCTGACCATATTTGCATTAAGAGCCCCAAATCCTCAGAGTCCTACCTGTGAGCTCATTATTATAGCTATCCCATAAATGTTAATCCATTTCCTCAACCTGACAGGTCGATCCGTAGAGAATGGCATGTTTGGACAAGTGACCAACAGAATGTATGTAGTCAGTCAGAATGAATGCAGTAAGTTCACAAACCCCAACTTCCTTAAAAGATATTGAACCAAACAATTCTATTTTTCATCAGTTCCAACTACCAGCAACACTAGTGCATTGAGCTCACTCAACAGTAATGAGTTGACTGGACAGGAAATATGTTCCAGCAATACCAGCAGATTTATATGTGGATTTTCACAAGAAGATTGTGGAGAGTGCAGTAAGAAAAATTAAAATTTCATGTCACTTTGCAATTGCTATTTGTAGCTACAAACAACTCAATATTTAGCTTGGATGAAAGCAAAATGTCTGTTGTATTTGTGATGATCTTTAGGTCAAAGGACTTTACACCAACAATTTCTTAGAGGAGTTGCTGCTATTGTTATTGCCCTGGCTTCTTTTCGACTGTTAATGGAGTTGTTCCAGATATTTATCTTCAAGCTACATTATTTTCTAGACTATGTCAACTGGATTGAAGCATTTCTGTACTTCTCCTCCATCATATTCTCTTCAGTTTTTATAAATGGGTGCCTTTGCCCCTTGACTTGGCAATGGCAGATTGGATCCATTTCAGTTTTTCTTGCTTGGATAATTATAATTGTTAATGCCAGAAAATTACCTATTGTAGGTGAGGATCTACAAGAGATTTTTTATTATTTGGCAGCTATCTAATTGGAGTGCCTGATTCATTATGATCACTAACTGTAACTATAATGTGTTATTAAATTTTATTACAGACTAGTGAGAGAATGTTAAAACTTAAGTCTTAATTATTTTGATTCATTCTTTTTCAGGAATATATATTCTCATGTTTGAAAACATATTCATCACCTTCTGGAAGATGTTCTTGCTGACTTTCATGCTAATTTTAGCGTTCTCTCTATCCTTCTTTATGCTGTTTGATATTCCAACACCAGCATTTGTGGTAAGCTGTATAGCTAACTGAAACAATGATGGAATTGCGTACTTCATCAGAAACTAAACCTTTCTAATGAAATTGACGATCACTTCTTTGTATATAAATTGGGCAGACTTAAGTTATGATTTTATTTTTAAGTATCTAAACATTACAGCTATTTTGATATTTCTATGCTAGGTGAATCTTTGTATTGATCATGCTTATAACTGGCGAGCGAGCGAAGCGAATGAGACACTCTCAGGGGTAACACAATTGAAAATCGGGGATGGTTGTTTGTTTATATATAATTTATGTGTGGACGTACATATGTCATTTTGTACTTTGACCCTCATGTATTTTTGCGTTAGCTCGGTGTTCGACCCGATCCCAAACTTCACTAAACAGAGTCCTCTGATTATCAATCATTACCCATATCATACTACAAATTCAATTGTTTACCGCTTTGATTTCTTCTGTGGGTACAGTTAGAACTAAAAAACTTACGGGAATTCCATTTCTATTCGAGTTTTGTCGTAAGCCCTATTCAACAGTATTTACTTGAAAATTCATTGTCCACTAGACTAACCACAAAGGTAAGCCTTGTGTAAGTATCTTCAGTTCAGTGTGAAAGTATTGTGCGTTACAACTACTACTTAGTTAATGAATATCACAAAGAAAACGTTTAAATAACTTGACTTGTTTTTTTTTGTTTGTTTTTTTTGTTGCTTTTTTTTTTTTTTTTTTCAATTCAAACAGTTGCGGGGAGTGGTTACTATGGCATTGAATCCCCTTTACAGTATATACGTAATTAAAAAACTCGACTTTTGTTTAGTAGCTTGAGTGTTAAAAGTTAAAATCAATCGTTTAAAATAGTGTAGTTTTAGGTGCTCAAGCACATCACTAATATATATATATATTATAGTATATATGCTACTTACTGCTGTTGTTTGTTTTTTCCTGTATAATTGACTTAATAATAGCAAATTTTTCTCGTTCTAACAGCCAATATTATGTTAATTAAAACTTATTTCAGCCGAGAATGACTGAATTATAATTGACATCTTGTAAGAATTTTGTCTGGATAATTGTATATTGCTATGACTCCTGATCACTTAATTTATGATTGAGGTCAAATTTTTACAGCGGTCCCCCTTTTCATCTCCTGGGAGGGCTATAATTAAAACTATGACAATGACTTCTGGAGAGTTGGACTTTGACAACCTTTTCCGTCAGTATCCGGGAGGAGCCGAAAGTGAAGAAATTGAAGAGATTCCATTTTTGGAAGTATCTTTTTTGATGTGGATCATTTTTGTTATATTGATGCCAATATTGCTCTCTAATTTATTAGTAAGTTGAATACTGTATTTCAATCCTCATTCAGACACACGTTACTGTGGTATCATAATATACTTTAGACTGGTCTGGCTGTTGATGACATACAAGCAATACAAAGTGCAGCTAAACTGAAGCGATTGGAGTTAAGAGTAAGTTTAAATCAGTTTATTGAAATAGTTATTTAGTTTTTTTTACCAGTCTAGTTATTTAGTTTTTTTTACCAGTCTAGTTAGTTAGTTACCACTTCTAAATCTATGTAATCACACAAGAACACAATAATGCATCAAATATCAAAATACCTCAACACTTTACATGTTTACATTTTTTATATATTTGCTAATATCCCATGTTAGCTAGTAGCTATGTGCTCTACTTAAATGAAGCACCAAGGGTGCGAACCCTCATCATTACTATACACTAAATAGCTATTACAAAGACCAAAAGAATGAAGTAGTATCAATATGAATATGCCAATATGTAGCTCGTGCAAGTCGATATGTACAGCTTGAGCAAGTCTATATGCAACTCGTGTAATGAAATAGTAGATGTCAATTAATATACAAGCGACACTCACCTCACCAGTAGTTTTAATGGGAAACTCAAAGCACTCCGGTAAACTGCTGAGAAATAATGTAATGCAAAACTACCGTGGTCAGCAAAGAAATTATTTGCTCATGTGAGTATGGTGTAAAGGGGGCAGTATACCAACAATCGCTTACTATCATACAGCCTAAAAATAACTAGCTTTTTTCTAAAAAAAAAACAAAACTTAAAATTCTGGTAATTTAAAACGTCCATTGCAACATTTTGATGCTTGTTTCAATCTTCGGGAGCTGCCATCTTCGAAATCTGCTTTTTGTTGCGTGACAGAATGACTGACTGACAGACAAACTGAGAGTACTGTAATCCTCACACATGTGCGCTGAGGGTTAATGAAAGTGCTTTGTGTGAGTGAGTGAAGCAAGCTAGATACTCACTAGTCTAAATCAATGGTCATATAAGTATAGAACGTAGCTAGTCACTCATGAGCAATCTGATTGGTCCATTATGTAAATCTATTTCAAGTATATTTATGCTCTGCAGCATTTAGAAATATAGTTCATCAGACGCTTGTTGCTATGCTCTAGGCTTTATCATCATGAACTTTGTAGCTACGTTATAAAACAATCGACATTAAAATCTTCGGCCAGCGTAACAAGGACACCACGACTTAGATTTTAGATTCCTAAAAGCATCAGATTCACGATATTCTAATCTAATTATTATGTATAATATGTGTATTATGTAGTTAAGTTCGATTTGCTGCTTTATTATATGAATTGAGTGAAGCTGTAAAGTGCAAACCAAATATATTTTTTTAAGTTCCAACTTTTTGGTTTCCATTTTATGTAGCATTGTGGTTAAATAAAGTATCCATCATGCTTGCAGTACCTGCCTTTTTAGTCAAAACTTATTTACTCAAATTATTAAGCCCCTTGGTAAAATCTTTAACCTAAGTCAATAGCATTATCATTTGACTGAATGAAATGTTAATCACTCTATTTATCAGTTTTTGTTATTGTGTTGTTGTTGTCTTTTTCAGGTGGAGCTGGTCTTGTATTTAGAGGAAACTCTCCCAGATAAACTTTTAAAGTTGCTAAAGGTTTTGTCTAATTGTATACCATCATTGCAGATATTGAGGGACATAAAGAATAAATTGAAAGGAAAAATTCCAGAGCATTCTCCAGTACGTTTGAAATTAAATAGTATAATTCTATTGTAAGAGCTGTTTATTAATTTAATTGAACTTTTTAGTTCTATCAATAGCTGGTGGGTTGCCCTCCTAATAAATGTACTGAATGTTCAGCTAGCTAAAATATGCCATTTTAAAAATAGTTACTGCTGTCTGATGTTTCAGAATGAGGAGTAATGGTAAAAGAGTAAGCTAAACAATAACCTGTTATTGTTGTTTCACAGGTAAAGGTTGAGGAACAGGACTCTGCAAGTACGGATGACTTGCTGTCAGAAATAAGGCAGATGAAGGACACCATGCAAATAATGATGAAAGAAATTGTATCTATCAAAGAGAAATTGCATTAGGAATCATAAAAAAACATTAGCTACCATAATAAATTACTTTTGATTAGAGTATCATTTTACGTTGAGTTGTACTAAGTGTAGCTAAATACCTAATATTTAGCTTTCCATCCTCTCCACAATTTATTCTGCTTTAAAATTTAAAACATCCTCATTTTTGTAATTGTCACACTACCTCCCATAGCTAGGTATTAACATGGTCATCAATGCAATATAGCCAACTTATTTTAGCATAAAATAGATCATAGTGAGCAACTCTAAATAAGTGTGTACTTGTGTGTGTGTGTGTGTGTGTGTGTGTGTGTGTGTGTAGTGTAGTGTGTACATGTGTTAATGCAAGCAGCATAGCACAAGCTACGAAAAGTAATTAATGAAGTAAATATTCTTTTCACACACTCTCAGCCACCCTCTCCTAATCTGTAAGCCCCCTCCCCCCTTCCCTGAGCGGCTGAGGCATTCTGATGTGTGTATGCTCTTTCACCTCACACTACCTCACACTAAGGCTAGGTATAATAGCAAACGATAAAAAGTTTTAAACTTTCTATCGAATTGAACAATGAATGATCTGATGCAAAATTACAATCATCGGATCGTCACATGCCCCACGGCCAGTTAAGCTGTGGGTTAATTTGGTGAATAATAAATGGAATAAATGTTAACAGCTAAGTGAAGATAGAGTTATATATGGTGCTGAGGTCACACTTGAGTATTTTCCACACCTCCCCCTTCTTAATGTCGTCACTGTCTGTCCAGTTAGTAGACTTGTCTTATTTGTGTGTTCTCACAATTGTGAATTACAATTATTGAAACTACTACAGTACCTTTGAGATGGTCTGGATTGGGTCTGACTTCATTCTAGACTTAGTCTACAGCAGAACACCTCGCAGAAAGAGACAGTGATGTACTTTGTAGGGAAGGTGCTCACACTGAATGTGATTAGCAGTTACACTTAATTGTGCTCTAAAATAAGGATGTAGAATCACCATTTTCAATTTGGGCAAGTTTTCCAATTAACACTTCAGCTTTAAATTCCTTGTTTCCATACATTTTAGAGCAAACATAAATTTAAAAAATATTATGAAATATTGTTGTTTTTACAACTAGTTAACATAAAAGAAAAATAACGTTAACTCCTTGATTTTATACAAGTAATTGCTATGCTAAGAACTAAATTCATCGCTCTCAATAAGCGCGACTAAATTTCCTGGCGATAGTATGGTCTGGAGCGGATGGATCGCACGCGCCCTATAGCAATCGCGTTCTCTGTTTAGTCTGCTGGAGTCTAGGAATCTTCCGACGCCATTAGCTTATTACTGATTTCTTTCTGACATTTTGCTGGTCAGTTTGCTAATAATCGTAACCAAATCGTGAAAAATTAACGTGGAACTGTATTTTAGACGAGTCATTGAAGAAGAAAAAATGGACTATACTTATAGTGATTACTGGAATGTGCCTTACCAAATTCCACCTGATCAATATTCTAGCCAACCCCAAGGGGAAATGGTCAGGGAGGATAAAGAGAAGTCAAGCAACACCTGCTTCATCAGCCAGCCACTGACAGGAGGACAATTCCTGAACAAAGCGGCTCTGGATTGCTCAAAAACATCCTGCAACACTTCTTCCCCTGTCTTTAAGGATGAAGTTTCAAGATCTCCTCCTACTCAGTACACAAGGAAGTGTTCCACCCCTCCCCTTGCTCAATATAGGACGAACAATGAAAGGGATGTTGTCCGTGAGTCATCATTGGAAGAGAACAATAGCTATTTATTTTTAAATGGCAACCAACTGGCAACACCACTTCCAGAAGAGTCTAGAAGAGATGTGAAGGATGCTTCTGTCAACAGTCAGCCCACCTTCTGCAAGCCATTTTCTTCAGTCTCTCCTCCTAAGCCTGCAACTACGTCCAGCCTGATGACAAATTTCTGGATTCCTCCTCCAGTGAAATCGGCCGAGCAGGAAGGAGGCTGTGATAAGGGAGAGATGAACTTAGGGATGGTATGGGAACAGAATGCTAATGATGGAATATCCAATCATCTGTTCACAACAAGATCACTGGATGTAAAGTCTCAAGGAAACGTGAAGGATTCCTTTGTTGAAGACTGGACAATGACTTGCTGGAATTCCCGATCAGTGACTGGCGAAGCACATTCCAAAGCACCTTTTGCCTTGTTCTCTGAGCATTCAGCAACTCGTGACAAATCGCAAGTGACGGATGAGTTTGGGGAGAAACTGAGCACTAACAATGCAGGAGAGCTGGATGTGCCTTCCATGACATCACCAGGCAAAGCAACTCAGGAAGACCTGGAGAGTGTTGGTTGGGATTATCTGTTTACTGCAGACACTCAACACTCTGCAGACTATGGAGATATGTCTTCTGGACATCCACCAAGTTCCTACTCCAAGTTCAATGCGAATATAGTTCAGTACAAAGGTCATCTGGAGAGTGGTCTACTCCAGGAGGTGACGGAGGAACAGTGTACCCAAAAGATACTGCACAACGATCTGGTCTGGAAAACATCAATTGAAGGAACTTCTCATACCAACGTTGAGAACGGCTGTCATGGAGGCTGGTTCACATCCAATGTAGCTTCTCTTCCACATGAAATGACATCTAGACTTCCACCTCCTCATTGGATGCCTTCTGAGCAGACACCTCCCCAAGCTCTTTCTACAAGTTTCTTCACAAACCATACTGAAGAAACACAGCACGAGGACTTAGATGTGAGTGAGCTTGTGGATGAGGTGATAAAAGATGTGAATACTGACAACATGGAGCTCAACCATAAGCCCTACACAGCATCAGCTGGCCTACTATCACATGACAGATATGCGCAAGCAGAATGGGCCACAAGTTTGCCTCTCGATACTTCTACTCACTCGATGTTCAAATACCAGGACTTCACACCTGCGAATGAGGCCAATTACCAAACAGAGGACACACACAATGTGGAACAAGTCTCAAGATATGACGTGGAGCTTGACATGTGCTCACAGCATTGCTGGAATAGACAGACGGAAGTTCAAATGACATTTGAAGATTTGCAACAACCAGTTGAAAAGAAAGTATTCAACAGGGCTCCCTACAGCTACAACAACAGGGAGGAAGAATCGCTAGGGGATGAGGATGAAGTAGCAAATGGTGAAGATGGTTGTGACCAGTATACTAAAAATATGGATGAAAGGATAAAGGATGAAAAATTGTTTGATGATTATGAAAGGAATGTGGACGAGGCAACAAACGAGGACAAGAAAACTGACGACGACAAAGAAATGAACAAAGACAAGGAAACTAACGAGGACAAGACAGAGGAAACAAACCAGGACAAGTGTACTGATGATGAAGATGGAAGAACAGATGAGTACTACAATGTAGTAGGGGAAGAAACTGGAGAAGAGGACACTGATGAGGAAATTGATGAGGAAGTTACTGAAGATGATGAATTTAATGATGATGATGATGATGATGATGATGATGATGACGATGAGGAGGAGGACGATTTTGATACTGAATTTGAAGGAGATGAAGAATTTTATGGCAATGAGGATTTCAATACTGGATTTGAAGGGGATGAAGAATTTGACATTGACATAGATGCAAGCTCAGAATTCACAGTGGGAGAACTGGATGTAAATACTGACGTGAGCTCATCTCACAGAGGCTGCTGTTTCTCTGATCAAGCTATCACACACTCCCACGGAAGCAAAGACATTAGAGTCTTGGCATATTTGACCAGCACAGACTCAAGTCAACCAGCTAGTGAAGAGATGAAGGACTATTCTGTTGAGCAGTTTCCTAATACCATTGCCACTGATGCAGATGAAGCTCTCTGCACTATCATAGAGGAGGACGAGTGCTCTGCACATAACAGAAGCAAAGAAAGTATCACGAGTTCTACCATTTCTTTAGACAATCAGAATAGGCATGACCCCAGTAGGACCAGTTTAGATGTGCCTGAGGGAGACTTGGAATGTACTGCTATGTATTCAGAGGACATTACAGATGCTGACTTTGATGCGATCTATTCTGGTGTGACACATACACAGGAAATTCCCAAGGATTGGTACTACTGTGCTACAATATAAATTTATCCTTCTCTTTTCATGTATTTTATTTTATTAATTTAGATACACAAGAAAGCAAAAATGGTTGGCAAGGCTTAGGAATGCCAAACGAAGACTTTCAGCACCTTTCAGATGTCTAATGTGCTGTGTAGTAACACCAAGCAAAGAATAAACTCATTTATATTGGTTTCTATGTGCATAAGTTTTATGACATGATCATTGAAATTAGCAACAAATCATTGAAATTAGCAAAATTATCAATTTTTACAAACTAGTAGTAATGAATAGCTTTCTTAACTTATCGTTGACCAGTTGAGCATAAATTACTATTGAAGCACAAATGGCCTCTTTTACAAATTTTCTCCCGGATCTGTTATCTTTACATTATAGCTATGTCTAGTAAAACATGATAAACAAAAATTGTACAACTCTTACAGCATTATGGTCTCTAGGTCACTTACTATCATGAACTACTAGTTCCCATAAGATGTTACTGGGAGTGGCCCAATCAAATCTACTCTAAACTTATTTTTTACAGAAAATGGAGAATCTAGCTATATAATTAGTAACCAAAGCACAGAAGTTAATACATCACACTAAAATGCAACTATTGCTACCAGCACTTTTCGCATTCTAATTTGGACATGACATAGACCTTGCACTATCATGTGACAAGTGGAGTAAAGCTGTGGCTGATGGAGTTGAAGTAAGCTTGTATCAACAAAGAAGAAGACAAATGAGGTTTACTCCTTAATTTATATAAGTAATTGCTACTACAAAGAGCCATGCTCAGAACTAAATTTTAGAGCTCTCAATAAGCCACAAAATTTTCTGGAAGCGACCATTTTTACTAGTAAATTTTGTCACCACAGCGACAGAATTTCAGGGCGACCAAGTACACAGGTCTGAGCTGATGGATCGCTGGCGTTCAAAAATATTGGCGTTCACCGTTTAGCCTGCTGGAGTCTGGGAATCATCCGACTCCATTAGCTTATTACAGATTTCTTTCTGATTTACTGAGCGATTAGCTAATAATCGTAACCAAATCGGGTGAAAAAAATTAACGTGGAACTGTACTTTAGACGGGAAAAAAATGGACTATCAGTATAATGATTACTGGAACATGCCTTACCAAATTCCACCTGATCAATATTCTAGCCAACCCCAAGGGGAAATGGTCAGGGAGGATAAAGAGAAGTCAAGCAACACCTGCTTCATCAGCCAGCCACTGACAGGAGGACAACTCCTGAACAAAGCGGCTCTGGATTGCTCAAAAACATCCTGCAACACTTCTTCCCCTGTCTTTAAGGATGAAGTTTCAAGATCTCCTCCTACTCAGTACACAAGGAAGTGTTCCACCCCTCCCCTTGCTCAATATAGGACGAACAATGAAAGGGATGTTGTCCGTGAGTCATCATTGGAAGAGAACAATAGCTATTTATTTTTAAATGGCAACCAACTGGCAACACCACTTCCAGAAGAGTCTAGAAGAGATGTGAAGGATGCTTCTGTCAACAGTCAGCCCACCTTCTGCAAGCCATTTTCTTCAGTCTCTCCTCCTAAGCCTGCAACTACGTCCAGCCTGATGACAAATTTCTGGATTCCTCCTCCAGTGAAATCGGCCGAGCAGGAAGGAGGCTGTGATAAGGGAGAGATGAACTTAGGGATGGTATGGGAACAGAATGCTAATGATGGAATATCCAATCATCTGTTCACAACAAGATCACTGGATGTAAAGTCTCAAGGAAACGTGAAGGATTCCTTTGTTGAAGACTGGACAATGACTTGCTGGAATTCCCGATCAGTGACTGGCGAAGCACATTCCAAAGCACCTTTTGCCTTGTTCTCTGAGCATTCAGCAACTCGTGACAAATCGCAAGTGACGGATGAGTTTGGGGAGAAACTGAGCACTAACAATGCAGGAGAGCTGGATGTGCCTTCCATGACATCACCAGGCAAAGCAACTCAGGAAGACCTGGAGAGTGTTGGTTGGGATTATCTGTTTACTGCAGACACTCAACACTCTGCAGACTATGGAGATATGTCTTCTGGACATCCACCAAGTTCCTACTCCAAGTTCAATGCGAATATAGTTCAGTACAAAGGTCATCTGGAGAGTGGTCTACTCCAGGAGGTGACGGAGGAACAGTGTACCCAAAAGATACTGCACAACGATCTGGTCTGGAAAACATCAATTGAAGGAACTTCTCATACCAACGTTGAGAACGGCTGTCATGGAGGCTGGTTCACATCCAATGTAGCTTCTCTTCCACATGAAGTGACATCTAGACTTCCACCTCCTCATTGGATGCCTTCTGAGCAGACACCTCCCCAAGCTCTTTCTACAAGTTTCTTCAAAAACCATACTGAAGAAACACAGCACGAGGACTTAGATGTGAGTGAGCTTGTGGATGAGGTGATAAAAGATGTGAATACTGACAACATGGAGCTCAACCATAAGCCCTCCACAGCATCAGCTGGCCTATTATCACATGACAGATATGCGCAAGTAGAATGGGCCACAAGTTTGCCTCTCGATACTTCTACTCACTCGATGTTCAAATACCAGGACTTCACACCTGCGAATGAGGCCAATTACCAAACAGAGGACACACACAATGTGGAACAAGTCTCAAGATATGACGTGGAGCTTGACATGTGCTCACAGCATTGCTGGAATAGACAGACGGAAGTTCAAATGACATTTGAAGATTTGCAACAACCAGTTGAAAAGAAAGTATTCAACAGGGCTCCCTACAGCTACAACAACAGAGAGGAAGAATCGCTAGGGGATGAGGATGAAGTAGCAAATGGTGAAGATGGTTGTGACCAGTATACTAAAAATATGGATGAAAGGATGAAGGATGAAAAATTGTTTGATGATTATGAAAGGAATGTGGACGAGGCAACAAACGAGGACAAGAAAACTGACGACGACAAAGAAATGAACAAAGACAAGGAAACTAACGAGGACAAGACAGAGGAAACAAACCAGGACAAGTGTACTGATGATGAAGATGGAAGAACAGATGAGTACTACAATGTAGTAGGGGAAGAAACTGGAGAAGAGGACACTGATGAGGATGTGGAAGTTACTGAAGATGAAGAATTTAATGATGATGATGATGATGATGATGATGATGATGATGACGATGAGGAGGAGGATGATTTTGATACTGAATTTGAAGGAGATGAAGAATTTTATGGCAATGAGGATTTCAATACTGGATTTGAAGGGGATGAAGAATTTGACATTGACATAGGTACAAGCTCAGAATTCACAGTGGGAGAACTGGATGTGAATACTGACGTGAGCTCATCTCACAGAGGCTGCTGTTTCTCTGATCAAGCTATCACACACTCCCACGGATGCAAGGACATTAGAGTCTTGGCATATTTGACCAGCACAGACTCAAGTCAACCAGCTAGTGAAGAGATGAAGGACTATTCTGTTGAGCAGTTTCCTAATACCATTGCCACTGATGCAGATGAAGCTCTCTGCACTATCATAGAGGAGGACGAGTGCTCTGCACATAACAGAAGCAAAGAAAGTATCACGAGTTCTACCATTTCTTTAGACAATCAGAATAGGCATGACCCCAGTAGGACCAGTTTAGATGTGCCTGAGGGAGACTTGGAATGTACTGCTATGTATTCAGGGGACATTACAGATGCTGACTTTGATGAGATCAATTCTGGTGTGACACATACACAGGAAATTCCCAAGGTTGGTTACTGTACAGTATATTTTATTCTTGCTCTCTTCATGTATTTTTTTTAAATTTAGATACAAAGAAAGCAGAAATGGTTAGCAAGGCTTAGGCACACCAAAAGAAGACTTGCAGCACCTTTACGATGTCTAATGTGCTGTGTAGGAACATTAAACTAAGAATAAACTTATTATAATATTCTCCAACATCATCACCTTGGCTATTACCTCATCATTATGTCTTCTTCTTTTTTTTATTGTCATTGATCTTTACCAAAATGTTATACCAGTGATTTTGAGAGAATAATTACTCCGTGTAAGACGTCAGCAGACAATGTATTTTCTTCAATGAAGGCCAGACACCAATCCAATATTACAACTTGAGGAGTCCCGAGGGAACAGCAAGTTTAATAGAGACAAAGAGAGCTTCTTATTGCTGGCTGTATGTCTATGCTGCATGCAATTCACCATTCAGGATATAATAAACAGTAAGCATGCCCTCCAGTTACCTTGCTGTTTATACTGTTTATTATCACCACTGAGATCTACCTCATTGAAGAGGACTTGGCAAGAAGTTGGAGCGTCGGGTTACCTTTATAGTTGGCTGTTAGAACGGATAAAATTTGCAATCATTGCAGTAAGAGCTGTAAAAAAAGTGATGTGGTACAAAAACTGTAACTAAAGCCAAAAAGTAAAAGTTGATTAAAACAACACTAGTGCCAGCACTACTGGTATGATTGCTAATGGTCTTTTCTATTATCACGACATTAAATGATGCCAACTTATATCAATAATGAAATGACATTAAACCTATAATGGCTGTTGGCCATCACACATGGGTTTTTTTTTTTGGTTTTTTTTTGTTGCCAATTCAGGTGGTCAGGTCATGGGCTAAACTGCACTGAGTCTGAGTAGATTCCTTTTATAGAACAGATATTTTCACACTAGATTCTTTGTCCATGGATAAGCTCCATTTCCCCAGAATAAAACTTTGTTAGTTGTAGATGAAAATGTCTAGCAAGATGGGAATGTCTGCCAGGACAGATCAGACAGAGACAGTCCCAAAGCATATGGCCAGGTCATGTAAATCACAAACTAACACATGTGTGAGTTAGTTGAAATTATATTTAAATCTCAACCCCACACGTTTTGACAAAACTTAAACCACACTTGAGTGTCCAGCTCATTTAATTCCTCCACCTCTCATTTCCTCCAATTGAATTACAAAGACCTATTCAGAGAATTGGGAGGGAGACTAAACATGGGCAGCTCTATCTGCAATGGAAGATGAACTCGATAACTAGTTTGGGGTTTCTAGCTATGTGGCCTCATAAAATTGTTCAAAAGTAATTACCTCTATTTGGAATTGGCACTTGTAATAGTCTGAAAGATGTTCTGTCAACTTGAGCTCAGGGGCCCTGAGGGTTCACTAAAATTTGTGTTGTCTTGGTTCAACTTATTATTTTAGTTTTAGTTTTCTGCCAAAAAAAAGAAAAAAAGAAAGATTGGTTTGGAGCTTTCTTTTTAGTTATATACGAGTGTAATATTCCCTAATTAAACTATGTTTTCATTGTTACTGTATAAAAAAATTAGTTGATGGTTTAGAAGCCCAGTCCCAAATTGTTCTCATCGTTAGGAAGTTCTACTACATAAAAAATATAAAGTTTTATTGTTGTTGTTGTTGTTTTCCCTCTCCTCCATGAAGGAGGAATTGTGTGCAAAATCCAGCTACATAACATTTCTCCATGTGACTGGTAGCTAGCTATAGTGTTCATTAAGTCAATCCCTTGCAACTATGAGATGTGATAGTTAAATTTTACTCCTTGTGAATTTCAGTCGTTGTTGTTTTTCCTCATGAAGTGAAAAGCATAGTGGGTGACCAAATAGTGTTCTTGTTCATGTTATTGATAGCCAAAATCAATGCATTGGCACCTCACGGTGTAATTTTATTTCCTTTTTTAGTGCTCAGCTATAAGCAATAGATCATTTACAGTATTTTCTTGCCAGTAAAGCAGCAGCAAGCAACAGAATAAGTGATATGGTGTCATTAGTTAAGTAAGAAAAAAGTCTTATCACTATTTAGGCTTCCACGATATATCTCCGAGTCCTGAAAATTGTTTCTTCAATGAATGAGGGTCCGACCAACCTCTATTTAAATACGAGTCTTCACTGTCAGCTTCTAGTTTCTGGAGTAAGACCAACATAAATTAGTTGTGAACAATCACCCAGTGTGATGTATTAGATCCTCACCTTCACCTCCTCTTGCTTCTTGTAGGCATACGCCATCATCTTCTTCTTGTCTTCTTCTGAGAATACAGGTTCCCTAGCAGGAGCTCCTTGTCCTTCTTGCTGTCCTTTGGCTATAATCGTGGTCTTCTCATTCTTACCAACATGCAGTTATTCAAAGACTTCTGACTTTGACAGTTCCTTCCCAGCCCACCATAGCTGTAAACAACTCCTCCTCCAGCACCTGAAGTCCTGCCTACAAACACACACACACATACCGATTTTTTCATTTTTACCCCTGTAAGTGTCTCGCTCGCTACGCTCGCTCGCCAATTATTCAATGTAAACATTTACAACGAAGCCATTGAGAAAAAGCCATTTCAGGGATTTGAGCATAAGTACTAGAACCTCACTATAACAGATGCCACTATAATGAACATCTCAGTATAACACACACACACACACACACACACACACACACACACACAAAGTAGCGCACGCAATGAAGTAAATAGCCTAATAGTACAACAAGTAAGTTTCCCATTAAAAAATGTATGGGAAAAATTGCTGTTCAATTGAAATCGCACGGGGTAAGTGAAATAGCGCGTAACTAATTGAAATACCTCGGTAACAAAGTGGAAAATAAGTGAAATACCTCGGTAGTTAAGTGAAATAGCACGGGTAAGTGCGCACGCGTGCAGAACCTTGGAAATGTACAGTTCGAGTAGTTTCTAGTTGGAGACAATGCCATTCTTTACCACAGAAGCTCTACCGGTATTAGACGGAATGTTTTTCAACAGATTAGGAGGAGCCGCAGGTTGAAAACGAAGTTCCAGCGGAAGCTAATCCTGAAGTAAGGAGATAGTGAGTGAACGGTATAGTAGAGCTACAATTGCAAATGACTTTTTAAAAAGCTCGCCTACTATTAGCGAGTGACAGCAAGGGTAACCTGTGCTATTACTCATACTAATATATTATTTTGACGTAATGTATTTTCCTATGGCTTTCAGTATAAGGAACATTTCACTATAATGAATACCTTACAATCCCCAAGTGTTCACTATACTAAGGTCCTACTGTAGTTAGAGTCAGTAATATTACATGTTGTGTCCAATGTGATGACAAGTTAGCTGCAGCAGGATGATATGATCGCCTTGAATAGTTTTCAGCAAATATAAGTGTGAGCATTTGGGTGGATGGTTTAGCTCAGCATTGGTAGCTAAAGCTTGGGGTCCTGGGTTTAATTTCATGGCAGCAGCCAAGTGAATTCAAAGTGGAAAATTTTTTCTCTTCCAAACATGTTTTGTCAAGGGTCATGCATGCCATAATAACAGAGCGAGATACACAAGCTGGGCAACTACAAAAACCAACAACTGAAGTTGTTTAAAACTGAATCATTGAATAAGATAGCTAAAGACCCTGATATATCACGATATATCACATTAAAGAGATATCTTAGGCACTGAACATAAGTTTTGCTTCCCTATACAACGGGCATTACCCTGTTTTTTAAATTTCTCTCTGTAATGTATGTAAACAGTCAATGAACTATTATGAAAACAGTGAGGATGGCATCTATTCCGATGTCATGCAAACCTCAACCATTTTAACCCACACACACACACACACCCAAACAAACACAAGAACTGACCTGAGTTCCTGCTAAATCTTCAGTGCCCTCAAATTCTTCCCTAATGATGTCATACGGAGGTAAATTCATGGGGTAGACGATGGTGACTGCTCCACGCAACTTGTCGAGGGCGTCACTGACGATGCCAGAACACATGCTCACACCTGCACTCACCTGGTTCTGAATGCAAACACACACACACACACGGAACAACTGTTTGTACTCTCTCTTGAACTCCAAAAAGTAGTGCAAACTTCATACACACTTAGAACAACCAATCAGACTAGTTCATATATATATGTATATATATATTATATATACATCTCTTCTTTTTTTTTTTAATAACTGTTTCCTTGAAAATTGCTCACAGTTTTGGGTTCCGACATAAAACTGAGCAAACAATGTTATAGGTTTGTACAATTATCTAGGCGACAACAATCTTTTTTTATTCTGTACATGCAAGTAGAGCCTAGTGCCTTGATGTTACCTTGGAAACAGCAGCCTTGGCTTCACTAATAGTCCTCATCAGAATGTCTTTCATCTTGTCATTCGGAGCTGCAGAACAGAAATGAAAATATTTCATTGAATCTTGTTGCCCTACTACTACTGCCAATTTACACTTTAACTTTGTGGTATCATTAATCATTATTGATCATCATCCTCATCATCATCATTATCATCATCCAGCCTCATCATCCTTATTAGCAAGTGAGCAAAGCCATAGAGGCTCTTTTGATCAACAAACATATGGAAAATGAGCATATATTATGATATTTATGTACGATTTTCACAAAAATATATTTTACCCCTTCCATTTTTTCTGAATAGGTAGTTCATTACAGTACAAATGAGAATATTATTAAAGCTTACAAGAGTTTATTTTCATCTATCTTTAACTCTCATTGGACGTCACTCAGACCTTTTTTACTCAACATTTCAAATCAATACTGCATACGACAATGATCAAATTGAGCATGTCACTTAAGAAAGGAAAAAAAAAAAAAAAAAAAAAAAAAAAAAAAAAAAAAAAAAAAAAAAGTGGTGGACATGGTAAAGTATCGTCAAACTTATTCACCTGCCTGTTAAAAAAAGGTTACAACATTAGTCCTTACCTTTACCATTCCTCCTGCCCACTGGGTCTGCATTGAAGACACTGCCACCACTGGGGATACAGATATCTTCAAACTCATCCTTGAGCTTCAGGTCATGCACTTGTTCCTCCGTCAGGCCCATCATGTTAGGAGGCAACATTACACCATGCTTACCAAGCTGCTCGATCTCTAACAAGTGGAGGAAGACATGAGATTGGAAGGAAAAAAAGTGTTAAGGTTTAGGTGATGTTGAGGTGACTCTGTTTACAACCAAGAATTAACAAAACGACGGGATACGAAATCACTGGACACAAATAGTCAAGTCACAGAGGCTGCTGTTTCCAAGGTAACATCAATGGACTAATAGGCAAACATAGTCATGTCACACTCATCTTACACAGCAAGGTGACCTGGAAACAGCAGGGATTTGAACAAATAAAAATCTACAGTAAATAAGTATCCATAAGATATACTAAAAATACATGTAGTTGGGGTTTTTATTTTCATTCACCTTGACACAATCTCTGCACCTTCAAGATTCCATTGTGCAATTTGACAAGCTGAACCACTAGTTCCTGGACTGGCGCTTGCACAGTAGTCTCGTATAAAAATAGGCTTTCTTCACCTCTTTTGATGTGCAATTTTACCATTTCTTATCCTATCAGACAGTTACAGATTTACGCCTCCAATTTATTCGAACTAACCACGCCTTTTTACTTGTTCACCCCCGCCCATTAAATTCCAGGTGGTAATTTAATTCATGTTGGCGTAGGCGGATGTGAGCTAGATTGTGCTCTCTGATATTGTGCTTTGCTTTGGAGAAAGTTCACTTTCATTTCATTCAACCCGTTCTAAAAGTATTGTAGTTTTGCTATGGCGTTTATGAAGGCTGCAGGAAAAGCTATTTTAAACAGTCCGAAAGCTATCCGGAAGAAGCTTGGTGGTCAGGACGGATATCATCTCGGCCGCCATGAACGTAAGGCGACTGTGCCCTTAAGTCTTTAAGTGTATGTATGCAGTATTTTATTATACACGGACATTGTCTTTTTCTGGAAGAGGTTATGCGACAGGTTCCTAATCCAATATTAGTTTGAGGTCCTAAACTATCAGCTGCAAATTTTTCTGGCTAGCTATATAACTTGAGAAAATAGCAAGCAGTCTGGGATAGGAGGCAAGAACAGTTACAGTCAACGATCTGCAAGAGTTATAAGCCCTTATCTAGAGCACAGAATGTGAGAAATAATTGGACATTCAATTGCCTGAGATATCTAAAATATTCTGACATGTGATTGATCCCTCTAATGTGCAATAAAGTCAGTTAGTGGTAATTATGAATGCCTGCCTTGTGTTGACAGAATAACCAAACGATTAGTGCCTGCCAGTTTGGAAATCGTTTGGTAATAATATGATTTTCCCCCATCTAGAATTGGATGAAGATTGGTATCATTCTGATGACCCCATCAACTCTGGCATTTCCTTTTATGTCAAGGTTAGTTACTAACTGGTTGTGATTAGAAAAATGTGTTGGGTTTGGTTTAGTGATGGAGTACTCGGTGGCAGGTTTGTTGGGGTTTTTTCCCCCCTTTTTGCTGTATTTGCTGGTTGTTTTGCTAGAGCCAGGTGTTGTATACTGTGGTGGGTTTGTGTGTGTCTGTGTGTGTGTGTGTGTCTGTGTGTGTGTGTGCGTTTTGTTTGTGTTTGGTACCTGGTACAACTTCGTGCAAGACACACTATGATCTTTTATAATCGGTTTGACTTGGGTGGGGATATTTAGAGGGGGTGAAGCTAGATAGTGTGTAGCTGGTGGGTGGGACTGGATAAGTTTGCTGCATTTTGCAATTTATATTTTTATTCCTTCATCATCTATTTCTTTCTCTTGTGGATTATTGTGAGTGTTTGTGATTACATTGTGTAGTATTTGGGGTCAGCTCCAGTGGCTCGAACACATGGACAAGGTTCAACAGATGATGCTGTCAAAGCCATTGTTCATCATGTGAGTGAGTTAGCTGTATTCCAACTGAATTATAATTTCTAGCACCCATTTCAGTTCACACTGTACCAATTAATAAATGCGTGGTACTTCTCTATGTAACAGCATGTCTGTATCTATTTGTGTGTTCAAAACAAAAACTTACATACAGCGTCCTGTCTTAGAGTTGGATTCTTGGAATGTAGGGCAACTTCTCCTATCTCACAACTTCTACCTATTTCCTAAAATTAATTTATGTTGTAAACATCACTGACTGATATGCAAGTAATTTCTATGTGTGCAGTATTTAATATACACAGACATTGTTATAAGCATTCAAAATATCATACAATCAGGACACACACAAAAAAATTACACTATGTAGCACATGCAGTGATGGGATTGATAGCAGTGGTGGATCCAGTAGGGTTCAGCTTGCTTCATCCGACCCCCCCCCCCCCCCCCCCCCCCCCTTTACTATTCAATTCATTCTACCTCGTTATCTCCATTTATCTTCGTCATTTTCTGTCTCGTGGGGCCTTATGCCTGCTGTGTGTAGCCCCGAGTCTTAGTTTATTAGAATATCAATGCAGTAAGGCTTTGTTCAGTTCTGGATTTGAAGTAGCTGTTGAATAAATGAATCCCAGAAAAAATTGTATTTTATTTTTGTCCTTTTGCATAGTAAATTACACATGCCACATATGTAGTATATAATAATAGATTGAATATGGATCATGATGGAGAGGGTGAATAATACGAACATATCTATGCATCTATTGTTCCCACTTCCGCTGAAGTTGCTGGGACCATCATCACTGCACAGTGTAACTGCGCAGCCCACTCTCTCTTTAATGTCTGGGTTATTCCAAGTGCCTTAATCCATCTGGAGTGCTTTTTAGTAGCGTCAGAGGCTGGTCCCTCCTCAAAGTTTGAATTCTTCTTTGTGCCTAAACTAGCTATGAGTCATAGAATTCTATTGTAATTTCTTCTTATCATATTAATTCTTTATCCATTGATATTTAGCAAGTTTTTATTTTTACACCATAATTTTCATTACTAATCACATCATATTGTTGGTAAGTCTTTGTTTAAAAAAATTACCCCCCTTTTTTTTTTAACTCTCTAGAGCCACCATTGGACTGGTGGTGTTGGTGTACTATACAAATCAAAGTTCATTTCACATTTCTGTTTATCCAACTACATTTTATCATTTTAGAAAATAAAAACTCGTGCCATAGGGAGGTAACATCCCATAGATTGTTCTATTTATGATTGATTTGTGTTGCTGGATGTTGTCTATGCGGGACTACTCTACTAGTACTCATGGAGTATGTACCTGCTGACAGTACTACTCATGTGGTTTAGCGCACAACCCCAGCTTACGATGTCACATCACTTCTTCAGAGAGATGTGGAAACTGGAAGCTTTGAAAATTGGTACACAACTGGTAAAGCTCTACTGCACCATAATAAAGTTCTGTTTACCGTATGTTTGAAAGGGGGGGGGGGGATGGTTATTCATTGCTCATTTTAGGTTATTACTCAAATTTTCTAAAATTGCCCAAATTATCGTTATATTCATTACACTGGAAATGTTTCAGACTCATAACTACTTTATTTTCAGTTTTATATGTATGTCTGGCACTTACTTTACTGCCATACTTATAGTCGTTCTTAATATATGAAAGACTCTAAAATGTTTTCCCACTACCTGGGTAAGTGGGACAAAGACAAGCATATTGAATCTTACCGGATTATTCTTACTGCAACGATCTTGCGCAAATATACGTACTACTATCTGTGCCAATAGTCATCCACCACCAAAAGCTCACCAGACAAAAGACTACCTCAGAAAGTCAAGCACAATTTTTGCATATCCAAAGCCTAATGGGATAAAAGAGAGTGAAAATTGAATAAAACGTATTTAGAAAATTTATTTTGATTCTGTACTCACTATAAATTATATAGGTAGGTTTTCATAAGTGTTTAATTTTCACTTTGCCACATATGTTCACCAACTATCCGGTTGCCTTCATTTGAAAATCATTATCATTGGTGTATTTGGGCTATTGCAGTCCTGCTGTTCCCTGCATGTTCTGGTATGATCTAATGAAACAACAGAGGCAGTAATGGCTGGGGAATTTTATTTATATACAGTTTATGGTTTCAGAAAAAGTTTATTTAAATGGACCTGTTCATAATCATAGCTTGTTATTTATGCATTTTGAGAGTCAGTGGCCTGAGTCCCATTGCAGCGTTTAAATTATGCTGGAGTGTATTGCATGTGCATGTTTGTATGTGTTTGTGTGTGTAAATGCTCTGTGCGTAAGTATACTCTGTGCATATGTGTGTGTGTGTGTGTTTGTGAATACTCATTATCCTCCATAAATAGCCAGAGGTATTAAAAACAGTTAAATAAATGAAACAACAACAGCAAAAAAAGAAAAAAAGGGAAAAAATGCATATTATCATAATACCATCTTCCTGCTGCCATGTCTCTATATCAGTGCTCAGTTCTTGCTTGATGTCGAACTTTATTTGCTATAGTTTCTGATTTTTATTCTTGTGTATCACAAATTGAAAGTGTAACATCAAACATTAAAGTCACTTAGGTTTGTTTTGCGTTGCATGTGTTTAGATGCAAAGCAGCAGTTGCTCATAATACGAGACTATTTAATTACTAAATAGTCTCGTATATGAGCTACATTTTCAATACTAGTCCCAGCTGTATCCACAACGCGTGAAGATGTGTCATCCTGAAGTGTGTAATGAGCTTGTGAGGGAAGGGAAGGGGGATTGGGGGGTGGGAGGGGCTGGGGGAGGGTTTTGGTGTACGTACAGATTGGGGGAGGGTTGGGTCATTTTGTAAGTCTTCATGTTACAGTTGCTTGATAGAGGCAAAACGTTGGAAGCCAATTTATCTGTGAAAGGTCTCTAGTCTTCCTTCTTGGTTCAAACACACAATACATACACTAGCAACAACACTTACACATTAATTGCTATAACTAGTTGTAGCTCACCTACGAACCCTGTCTTTCTCTGCACTCACCCTTTTCATTTTATCCTAAAAGGATAACACGGCTTTTTTTTTCCTTGACAAAAAATACCTTTTGATTATTTTGTACTAATCTTTGCCTATTATTTGTATCATTAGTGATTGTAGACGGATGCAGTTGTGGGGTGTGGCAGTGGTTTTCAATTAGTTGACTGTACATGTATTATGATAATTTTGGTAAAGTGTACTGTGTTGTCTTAATATGCTGGTTATTAGGGGGGCATGGATGAGGCTGGTTCACGCTGTAGACTCTGTGAAAACACATGTATGTTATCAATTGGTATGGCAAAGTCTATGACCTGATACTACAAATTGTGTTAATTTGAACCACAAAATTAATTTAATTTGTTAATTTAAATGCAGTTGAAATTGTTAGTCCAGAGTGCTATTCATTGAATAGCTGCATCACACAGAAGAAATTACTTGCTGGATATAGCTAGCTAAATGTGTGCAGGCTACCAATTTGGTCTCTAACACATCATATTCTCTGTCTCATCCCAAAACTACGAATACTTCCTCCCCAAAATACTTGATCTATATAATCATAATCTTGCGCCAAAAGTAAACAGCTAAAAATTGTTTATTGAAGGCTACTAAACCCACTGAAACAAAAATAAAGTTTCCATGAAGTAATAAATTTCTATTTTGTATATTCAGTGCCTGAATCAACAACTTTGTATTTGGATATATCAAAGAACTTTGTGTAGAGAAAAGATAGTTTTATTTTTTTTTATTTTTTTTTATTTTAGAATGAATAAGGTGAAAGTACAGTTCTGATTGATAGACTTGGTTTTTCAGTTGTGAAAAAAGATTGGCCATGTGGGCAAATTTGTTGTTAGTTTTGTTGTTGTTGTTCCTGTCAAATAGTCACATGATGTGATGTTCGGCTGCTGGCTTAGTAAATGCAAGTGTAATGTGTGTGCATTAAACAATGCTTTTGACATGCACACAAATACTTTATCTAGAATCTGTTTGCTCTCCCAATCTTTGTGTTCTACATAAAACTGTTCTCATTTAAAAAGCACACATAAGTAGTACACACATGCGCACACAGAATTGGTGAATGCAGTGTGTGCGTGCGTGTTTGTAACGAGCAGTTACTGCTGTAGTAAATAAGTATGTACATGACAGTGGAATGCGACATTGTGTGTGTGTGTGTGCGCGTATGTAATGCCAGTGTTGACCTGTTGTGTAGGCCAAACACCGAGGAGGAAAACTGCAGAAAGTGTCGGTCATTGTGTCGTCAAGATTCATAAAGATCCAAGATGTCGTCAAACAGGTTAGTCTGATCTGACGCAGTCATGCAGTTCTATTGTTATGTATGTGAATATTGAGATCATACTTGCTAATATTGCACTCATCAGCCGAACTATCCTCCAATTATTTTATCTATTTTGTCTGTAAGAGGTGAGGGACAGAATGTGGCTTTAGTCCTCTAATCTAATTGTAATGTGTGACACAAGTTTTGCACATAATTTCTTGTTCTCGTCAACTGTTTTCGGTGTAACTCAAATTAGCGTGGCATGCTTTGGTGATAGTGCGTATAGATCACTATGGATACTTTCAGTGCAGATGTGACCGGAATTGTGCAGATTAAGGCAGTCTCATTCTTCCCTGCTTAGGAAATCTCTTCAGCTAGTGTGTGTAAACAGACCTTGATCTGGCTTGCCACTATCCACACATTATGTTATGCTCATGATTTCAGGTAACATAGCTGCACTATGTCTTTAAATGGAGCCGGCTATTAATTGCTTTAGATAGCATACCTCATTACTAATTGGTGTACATGTCAACATATCAGAAAGCCGGGGTGAAAAGAATCTGTACATCTGACTGCAGCCTCCGGTATTTTTATCTTGTAACGAGATACAGTTGCCTTAGTAAAAAGAGACCTGCAGCTTAGCATGTTCCCCTGATTAACCAGACTTTTGTAATTGCTGGAGACGGCGCTGTTAGCTGGCAGGAAGTATGCAGCCCTAGGTTGTGAATAGGATGAGGGCAGTTATGGCTTCTCTCACATATGTGAACTACTACCTAGTATGTTCTTTGTAATGACTTAGTGCTAAAGGTGAGATGACACAATTGTGCCAGGAAGAAGTCACTGTCTTCAACGTAGTACTCATTGTCTGTCTCAAATAGGCATGACTGTATCAGCACTGTGTGTGTGTGTATGTGTGTGTGTGGGGGGGGTGGGTGAGTGATGGTTGAAGCTATTGCTATTGTGGTCAGCTTGTTTGGCCGACTTTATTCTGAGTGTTTGTTTTATTTTGGAGAGTTTGGGGGGCTTCTGAAAAATTCTGTATGAAAATAATGTCATCTCCTTCACAAGGATACAGTTATTGTGAAATTGACTTTGGTTTTATTTGGCTGATCAATAAACTTATCAAGCTAAATGCTACTAGCTCATTAATTAACTAGTATATTCATTTCAAGCAAACCTCTGTCTATCTTACTCATATTCTTACATAATCTCACTGTGTTTGTGTGTGTGTGTGTGTGTGCGTGTGTACAGACCAAATTGGAGGAACTTCCTTTGTACAGGTGAGAATAGTGTATGATGTGTGTGAAGTGTGTGTGTGTATGTAAATGTGAATGCTTGTGTGTACATGTGCGTGTATGTGTGTTGTGGCTACAAGCACTACTATGTATGCTTACACGGAGTTGTATTTGTAAGTCTATTTCCTGCAATAGCAGTTACACAGAATGCTATTGACCCCGAGACATCATCTCTTCAAATTAATAATATGAAATTAGGCTAAACAGTTTGGTTGGTTAAATGTTCCAGTATAAGGAAGCTCCTTATTTTATTTTATTTATTTATTTTATTTGTATTTATGTGCATGAGCATTAGAGTCTCACTTGGTGAGCGTATTGAACGAGGTACCTATGTCTTATCTTCTTGTGTCCCCTTTGCCATCTGGCCTAGTATTTACACACGCATGTGTGCCTCTCTTCTGTTGTGACATTTCTGCCTCTTATTTGACATAATTAATGAAGCCTTCATGCCTGAATGAGTGTAAGAACGGCAGGTTGTGTGGTCTAGGAGTGTTTATGGGTCTGCCTGCATCAATTATCCTGGCTCAATCCCCAGTGATGGGCTTCAATGGTCTCATTTGTGGAAGTGAGCTTTCCTCAGACCAGAAGTCTCTTCATGCTCGAATAGTGTTACATTCACCCTTCATCTTCCTCTTGAGTTGTTAATGCTATTACATATCACTGGTATTATAGTAGGGGTTCAGTGGTGCCTATCAAAGGAGTAATCATGCTATAATTCTACTGATGGTACACACTACGATTTTGCATGCACAATTCATTAAAAAATTTCCTTACTGTACAAGATGATTGAACACTTCCAGATTATACATGAACCTTATTGCTAGGGCTGTTCTGGTTTTGATTCTGTGTGGCGTTGCTGTAAGGCTTCCCTACTGTGGACCAGTTGTAGAGAAGTTGTCCATGCCTACGTAGTATGTATCTTTGTTATGAAAGTCTTCTCTTCTGTTTATTTCAATATAGTGTTTTAGTTGTTTTTTTTTTCTGTTGTTGCTGTTGGTTATTATATTGTTAATAAACTTAGGGTATGAACAGCTTGCATAGCTTGGAAAATGCTTTCAAAACATTTTTTTTCATCATTGTGGTTGTTGTTGACGACTTTAAAGTCAGATATTGCCCAACTACTTGATTGCATAGCTCAAATTACTAGTGTTCGTAGGAGCCAGCCTAGTATGCCATCGCTGGCATTTATGATGTCACGGTGAATGGGTTAGCTGAGCAGGGTACCACTAATGTCATACTGCTACTGTTGTGTAAGAAATGGGTGTGGTTTTATCATGTTGCATGAGACTAACGCAGAGTGAGATGTCTGGCGAGAGGCATTGGTGATGATACTTTACCATAGAGGTACAGAAAACAGTGAGTCTTGTTATAGAGTCTCTGATTGAAATTCTTCATACGACTTTGAAGAACATCATACGCATGTGCTGTAAGTTTTCACCTTCTGTTTTATGTAGGGTCTCATACTGCACAGTGGATCCTTACTATGACAAAATATTCTGCTACATCTCTCGCAACCGAGAAACTAAAAGTCTGGAGTGCCACGCCTTCCTCTGTTCCAAGAAATCAAAGGTTTGAGAGTTTATAGCCACTGGTCCTCAATAAACAAGCTCCTTGACTGATACGTGTTGCTGTTATGTTGTTGTTTTTAATTAATTAATGCATCACATCTATGACCGTATTACCAACTATTGTAAACTTCCATGTACTGACTGACATACAACATCAGGTACAGCAACTATTTGAGCTACACCTGTGATCACAATAGTCAGTTTCAAGCCCCATGCTCCACACCGTATTTATGACCACATGATGGCGGTCATAGTGGTGATTGTTCTGGTGTTTGTGATTAGGCAGAGGCTGTGACCCTCACTGTAGCTCAAGCCTTCAACATTGCTTATGAGAGATGGCAAGATCAGAAGAAGAAAAAAGATGAAAGGAAAACACAAGATACCAGGGAGAAGCCTTCCAATGGTGGTGTTGATGCAGATGGACCACTAGGTGTGTGTGTGTGTGTGTGTGTGTGTGTGTGTGTGTGTGTGTGTGTGTGTGTGTGTGTATGTATGTAGTGCACTAAACTTACTCTATTAATTACATAATTAATTCAATAACTAATTTCCTCTCTCCAGGCACGCCCATAACTCAGCCTCCTCCAAGCACCAAATCTAACTCCGCTGCTCCAAGTTCATCTTCTTCAGTGGTTGGTCCTGCTGCTGCTGCTAGCACAGGAGCAGCCGCAGCACCACAGCCCCTCCCACTTCCCATCCCTCCACCTCCTATAACTACAGTGACAGCCACTGTTGCACAAATCAACATTCAGTCTCCTTTGGACAGTCCTAAGGTCTGTATGTTACAGTCGGTAATGGTTGGTTGGGTTTGGGTGGAAGGGAGAAGTATGGTGAAGATTGGTAGATACAGTTGGCGAGACCATGTGTCCTAATGCCTCTAGGGATGTTTTGACTTCAGCAAAAGAAAATTAACAGAGGGACAGGAAGTCGAGATGAATAATGCACTTATACTTTGTCATTATCCTCAAATTAATTTTGCCTTTTTCTTCTTTTTTTTTTTAATAATAAAATTTTAATCTTGTGATACAGAAACTTAATCCATTTGCTAGTGGAGGAGAAGACAGCAATGGACTTTTGGGCATCAAACCCACCATGACCAAGGCAGTCAGTCTGGTAAGCCAAGTGGGTCTCTATCATTATAAGCCGTATTCATTCATATAATTCAATAGCTGGACCTGAGAATCATAAAGCTGTATTATTTACCCTATTAATTTCAATAAAGTTTAGCACGCATATTTGAATGTTGCAATATAACTCCCACTGCTTTTTGTGTAAATAAAAACAAATTAGAGCTTTGTTCTCAGTGTAACCTCTTCTAAAAATCAAACCAAGTGAGCTGAATTGGTCGAAGAAAATATAAATTTGTCACTGTCCTTCAAATAAGTTTGCAACAGGTGAACTCACCTTTTAATACAGCCATACTGCTATACAAATACTCCATATTGCACACCTCTATTGCTTTAAATATACTCATTTGCAGGTTAAGATCCAATATATGTAGCTAGTATTTATTTGAATCTCTCTGTAGGACTACCTGAGCATGGAAGACGAGTTTGATATGGAATTCACTCGTCTAGCGGAAGCAAGGTCCAATCCACACCTCCTGGATATTGGAGACCACATGAACAGAACCACCTCTCAAGAAGAGATCAAGACATTTATGAGAGAAGGGGACAAGAGTACAGTAGATGATCTGACTCGATCAAAGTCAATAGATGACCTGCTTATGGCATAATCGAAATGTTCTGGTCATTTTTTAAACTACAAATTTTGTAATTTTATCGGTGATCTGCAGCTGCTTTGTATTCAATTTTAGTACATTCTTAAGCCTACACTGTATGGTTATAATTTTTACATACAGGAGTGATGGAGTAATGGATCACTTTAAAAATAACTTAAACTCAACAAGTGTCAATTGAAATGGAGTAAGGACATTACAGTTTGAACTACATTAAGTATCTTGACTTGTCATAAATAACAATAAATAATTATGAAAGTAACTTATTACAATGAAAAGGCAAAATACTTTCAGTCATTACAATTGAGTCTTTGACTTCATACTATAAGTCAAGTATGGCATGACAAAGACTAGGTAAGGAATAGCATCAACAGCTTGACCAATAAGACTAGCAGTTCCACTCTGAATTCACTCATGATTGGGCTTCAGACATGCCACAGTAATCCTAATAGGTAAATAGTCAGAGTACTATATATAAATATATACTTGACACATGACAGAAAACTCACTTCCAGGAAAATCACTGCCAAGTTAGACAAATGCTTCTCTGAATGTGTCACATAGCTTTGTACAACTTCAACATTAGCCTCAGAAGCGATGTCTAAAAAAATCAATGTAAAGCTCGAACTTGCACCATTTCCTTTCTTCTTAAGAATTACCTTTTTTGGTCTGTGGAGTGACCAAGAACATAAGTGTGGCAATGGTAGACTGCACTGTCTCTAGGTCCTGACTAGTTAGGTGGGTGGAGACAATACTTACTCCATCGTTGTCGATCAGAAATTTCTTATTGAGGACATCCAAGCAGCAGTTGCACACGCCCCCCATGGCAAATCGAATCATATCCACATCTGATTCCTCAGCCAGTACATCCAGAAACAGGTCCAGGATGTTCAGTGCTCTGAAGTGCTCATAATTAATGGGATCATAAGCAAAATTGCCAAGGTTTGCCAACACTTGCTTCTTAAAATCTGCTCAAATAAGGGTAGAGGTCATCACACTTTAGTGCAGTCGGCTAATATTACGGTATAGTATTACCACGACAGACGTGGTCAACTTATTTCAGGAAGTCTACACACAACATTATGTTATCCTACCTATTCTGTGGGTGTCTTGATATTCAGTCACTAAAGTCTGCAAATACTTCAGTCTTCCTACCCCATGTGCTCCAGTTTTTCGTTCTAAATAGCTCTGGCTGCTAAAAGTCATTACCTCGTCTAAGGTAAGATAAGAATTTGACACACAAATTCACTACGTTGTGTGACCCTTTACCTGTTCGAGTAAGGAGTCCTTTTTGTCGAGTAGCGCGCGTGCTTTCTTTTTATTAAAATTGAAAAAAATTTAACAACAATGAACAGAAAACAAAGACGAAACGTCTAGTGACTTGTTGTGGCATCAAAACTAGATGGAAAATATTCCCTCCTCGTGTCTTGGCTTGACATAATCATTATCAACATTTTTGGCAATGTCTGTATGCCTTCTTCTTTGACACTGAGAGCACCTAGAAACATAAGAGGAGTATATTATTAGTAAATGCATCTTACAGCTATTTGCAAACCATTTCATCCTACCTTCTGTAACGATCACACTGCTGAAGCAATTGCAGGCCAGGGCCTCTACTATTTTGTCTCTCCAGATCAGCTTGCCTCTTCTTGTGCTCCGTAGTGAAGGCCCAATTGTCCTGGAGTCTCTTCCTGTCAACAATCCTCATGTGACGAGCGGCCAGCAAGTCACCGATCAATCTAAAATGAAGGGGGGAAATGTGATTGAAACCACCTATTATCAGCAAGAATTGTTAATGTAATACAAAAGTCAAATTTCACAACCAATTTCCAACAATAAATCATTTTTTCCCCAACAAATAATAGTGCTAGACAATATCATATTATTCAAGGTAGCTTAAATATTAATTTCAGCAGCTTTTGGTGGAAATATATTATTATTGTAAAATATTATTTTCACTTACGCTTCCTTTGCTCTTTTCAGCATCTCTTCTCCTTCTTGTTTCTCCTCCAAGGCTCTCTGTTGAGATTTCTTCAGCTTTTTCTCAGCAACATCCAAGTTGTACTGTTTGTGTTCCTTGTCCCAGTGCCGTCTCTGCTTGTACATGTCATCCACTCCAAACACAGGGTACTTCTGAACTGTCTTTTCTCCTACAGTGTTGACTTTCTCATACTTGGCTCTAACCTAAGATAAGAATTTTAGAGATATAAATGAATAAGTTAATAGCAAATTAACAAACATAAGATCTATATGTGTATATGACAACAATAAAAAGACAGAGGGTGCACACAAGTAACACAACTGAAACAGTGAAGGAAAACACCATTCAATAGCTACTATAGTATTTGTACTAACTTGAATGAGCAAAGTAATCACAAGAATCAGGAAACACAAACATCTGGTTCTAATTGATACACTTTTACTCTAACCTGGTCTGTGAGAGATTTGTGATATTTGGCTACTTCATCTGCCTTTTGTTTGCAATATGATGCTTGCATTGCAGCAAGACTACACACAGACACACACATGCGCACACACACACACACACGCACACACACACACACACAACTTGCTAAATAGTTTATACACACTTGGTAACATGTTAATGAAATTTATGTAAATATATATCATATGAATGAAATGACACTATAAAAATTAATAACAATGATTCAGTTACCTCCACTGATAGTATTTTAATTACAGAAGTATTAACCGGGAATACTTGCTTAAATTTCATCAACAAAATGTATACTGTTTCTTTTGCTTTGTGCCAATATTCACAATTTTCAAACAGGAATAATTTCATCCACATTTTCAAAATCATCATTATGAGCTTGTATCAATAAACAATTCTCAATGTAAACAGAAGAAAGCTCACTTGAGCAACCAGACCTTTCAAAATTTCTATGCACCTCTAGCTTTCTTGCTGAAGAGTTACTACATCCTAGAACAGAGGAGTAGGAAACCAAATCGAATTGGTGTGGCCATTATAACCACAACTACTTAACCACACTCATTCATTAAACTAATTAATTTAATAGAAAAGACAATATATACTTTTATCAAATGAACCAAATATTTTTAGTCTATGCTCTGAGTTTCCAATAAATTCAAATGCCACTTCAAACAAATTAGTAGAAGCAGGTTTATTATAATTACAAAGCAAATTATAAGCAATTAGTAGGTTCATGCCAAATAAATAATTTGTTACATTATAATTATATTATGAACTACGTTGTTGTTTACCCCCAAAATATTGCTCTGGAATAGTAAAGGAAGGACCAGGCTGGTGTTGTGGAGTTTCCTGGATATCTTCCTAAATGCTCAATAATTATTAGCTATTAACTTCCCACAGAAGTCAAGTAAAAAGCATCATCTTTCAGTGACTCCCACACTTTACTTACATATTCTGGCCAAAAGCTAGCCTGCTTTGCAAGGCCCAAATGTCATTAACAAGTGGTCATCAATTTCAGCTTTCCATCAATGCACTTATACTAATAATATATGCCAAACACGGCTCTATTTAGAAATTGGCTTGAATTTGTACACCTATTAGTGCCTCAGTGCTCCTTACCTTTCAGCAAGTTTTATCTGATATTCTTTCTCTGCTTTCATTTTTTCTTCTTCAACTTCTTTAAGGCGATGTTGAATAGCATCAATCTGAGTATTGAGTTCCCTGTGATACTCCTCATGTTCCAGCCATTTGGGAGGGGTCACTGAGCGGTGGTCCAGGAGGTATGAAGGCTACAAATAATGTAAGATAGGTTTACTAGAAATATACAAGCACACATAACTTACGTGGTAAGGACTTCCCTGACGCTTCTGCTGTTTCTATAGCAAATAGTATGTATTACAATAATAACTAAGTGGATAATTATAATCCCTTAAAGCAATTGCATAACAGAGTGATGACAATAGCCAGAGGAGTTGGAAGCCAGATCTTATTGGTGTGTCCATTATAACCACACCCATTAACCACACCCACTCATTTATTCAAGTAAGAAAAAAAAAGATTTTTATAACAATTAATGTTAAATTATAGTTATAGCTATTATGTGGAGTGTATATATCATATAGCTAATATAGCTACTTGGACATATAAAGCAAATAACACAATGTCAAAAAAAACAAAACAACAACTGAATCCTTCATAGCTAATTAGAACTTACAAATGCCTGCCATTTGTGGCAGTCTTAGTTTTTTTTCCTTCAAATACGTGTGGCAAATAAGTGAATGGGAAGACTCCTAGTAGTGCAAAAATGGCCATTTTGCAGGCTAACATCGCTGAAAGGACTTCTGAACTACATTTGTTTTCTAATAGATTGCTTTGGAATAGTAAATGAATGACCAGGCTGGTCTGGAGTTTCATAAAAATCTTCCAAAGGTTTGATATTAGCTATCTAATCCTGGTAGAAGTCATTTGGATCGCTCGATTTCGACCGTCCAAGTTCGATAATGAGAACGAGTTCAGGTAAAGTAAAGAGTAGAAAAAATAACAGACATGCCCCTTTTGTTAAAATATTGGTGCAGCCATGGCCGCTCGGCCACACCCATTCCAACGCCCCGGATAGCTCTAAAAAAATCATTACATTAGCATTTGAATTGAAGGTGTAGTTTCATCAGTGGAACATGAACTTGCACAGAAGCAAAGCCCATGGCAACTGAATAGTAATCTAGATATAACTACACAGAGCTTTAAATCTAATTCTCACCTGTTTAGTTGCTTTGTCCCAATTAAAAGCAGCCTGTCCTTTGTTGTAATCATACCACCTCTTCCTACACAGAGAGTCCTTCAAGTTGCCCATCTCCTTTGTCTTCCTCTGATAGTCCCACATCATATCATCATATTCCTTCTGTCTTCGTTTCTTCTCAGCAGTGAAGTCCAGGAACACATTCCTCTTGTCCCGATCATCACAGATGTAACACAAGTCATGCTGCTTGTGGTGGCTAGTCTTGGACGTAGGACTGGTAGGCTTCAGGTCTGCATATAGCATAAGTACAACAACATATGAATTATGAAATTAGTATACATCTGGAATAAAAGAAGTGGTGCTCAAAAATTGTGCATAGTTTAGACTAAACTTGATTCTTACGTTGTTTATTTTTATGAATACAGAAAATTAAGTATTGATCAATTATTTTGTAGCAGAATAATAAAGAAAACCATCAAAATGTATTTGCTGTTGACTCTACCTTGGCCAGATGTGTGTGGAGGAGATGCAGTGTGGCCGTCCTTGTCCAAACTAGATATGAGAGTGGCTGTAGGAATACTAGGCAGAGCTGTACTAGTGGACTTGTGCTGCTTGCTGCCAGGATGTTCTGCTGTATCCCCAGAATCTTCCTGAGGAGATTTACTGGCACCTATTTGCTTAGGTTTCTCCAACCTGATAACAATAGGAAAAATAACATTTAAAAAAAAAATATACATGTTAAAAAAGATATAAAAGGTCTCCAATTCTTATCTTCAGACCTAGTCACGAGTTTCATAACTGATACTTCTCACTTACTCTGGAAATTGTGCCGTTGTTGACAATGGAGCTGTTGTTTGCCGAGTCACATTGGTAGACTGAACCATTGAACCAGCTCTGGGATCAAGCCACGATGTGGATGGCCTAAAGTATTGCTCTAACTCTCCATTTTTGTCCAAATGACGAATAAAGTCAAGAAAAAACTTCATCTTCACCTTCTTTTCACGAATGCACACTTTTCCAATTTCAGGAAACTCCAGTTGAATATTTCTTCCCTGGTAAAGGCAGTATGACAATGATAAGAGAAGTTCTTTGATAGCGAGTTCAACTGTATCCCGTGTGAATGTTGTCCCATTGCACACGGCAGTATAGTTAAGCTGCACTATGGGTATGTTACCTGCATAAAAAAAAAAAAATGCCGTGAGTGTTTAATTAACTATAAATGGTAATAACCACTTCGCCTTCCTGTACCCAGTAAACAAAATCTTCCATTTCTATATGATAGTATTTGTGACTAGTTTTGGGAAAATCAGCCTAAATGCAGCAAATATAATTGTTTTCAGTACCCACAGGTAAAGCCATACAAGTCGAGTTAGTCTCGTGCATGGAGAATTCCTAATATATTCACTTACTGCCGTAAAAATGACTGTATCTAACTAGTTCATTTACTAGTCTACATAATCCACGTAATTCATATAACTTGAGCATAGCTTCTCCAAGAAGCCTAAATGAATCCCAGTTAACTTCTTTCAAACTGCCAGCAAATGGATTTGTTTATAGTTTCGTGGAGACATGCGGCAAATGTATACAAGACATGTCCCCTAGCTTTGGCAACTCCATTATGCAGCTTTTTTTTTTCAAAATCAACAAAAATAAATTGAACAAAAATGATGAATTATTGTAGTGCATAGGGTGAAGACATCTTGTACTACAGCTTCCAAAACTTGGAGGACACCAACTACGAGGCCCCATGCAACCTATTGGTTAAAAGCAAAAAAAAAAAAAAATCAAATGTTGCGCTTACGCCGATTTTCCCAAAACCGGTCACATTTGTATGTAGCATGTGCATACTTATACATGTTTGTTGGTAGCCCAACCCTCACATGTTCCTGCCTACTTTACCTAACAGATGGATCTTGGTTTGTGACAGTCCGTGAGACTGAATGAAGGATTCCGATAAAATGAGAACAGGTCGGTGGATCTGTAAAATTTTGTGGCCAACAGCTGCTTTGGACTCGGCAAATGATAAAGTTCCGAACCCAGGAATTATCACCCCCTGAATTAAGATTTAAATGAATTTCTTTACTATAAAATACAGTAGAATGTCAGTTATCCGAACACATTGGGACAGAGAGATGTTCGGATAACTGAAATGTTCAACATCATAGAAGATGTATTATAAAAACACAACTGAATGGGCGTGGTCAAGCAATTCTTCATGTCTGCATGTGCTACTATTAGATTTTGGGTGTTTGGTTAATTTGAAGTGTTCGGATAACTGACATTCAGATAACAGACATCCTACTGTAACTAGTGATGTGCTTGAGCACAAATGGCGAGCGAGCCTAAAACTACACAATTGTTATATGATTGATTTTAACTTCTAACACTCAAAGCTACTAAAAATATGGTCGAGTTTTTAAATTACGTTTATACGTAAAGGCATTTCAATGCCATAGTAACTCCTCCCCGCAACTGTTTGAATTGAAAAAAAAAAACAAACACATTATTTAAATGTTATCTTTGTGATATGCTTGAGCTAAGTAGTAGCTAAAACGCACAATACTTGCACACAACTGGACATACCTACACAAGACTTACCTTTGTGGTTCTAGTGGACAATGAGTTTTCAAGTAAATACTGTTGCGTACAGCTATAACTATGACAAAGAGCGCATTGACTCACCGCCGCCACAAACTCGAATAGAAATAGAATTCCGGTATGTTTTCAAGTTTTAACAGCACCCGCAAAAGAATTCAAAACGATAAACAATTCAATTTCTAGGTGATGATCGCTAAACCTGAGGATTCTGTTTAGTGAAGTTTGGGACGAGGTCGACCACCGAACTAACACAAAAATACGCGAAGGTCAAAGTACAAATGACATACGTACGTCCCCACATAAACATCCCCAATTTTCAATTGAGTTACCCCTGATAATGTCTCGCTCGCTTCGCTTGCCAATTATATTCATCTAAACCTTACTTTATGACTAAGCAGAGAATTCTTGATAAAGTTGGCTGCATTGTTCCAGATGGACTTGACATCTATGCATAAGGAAAACATATTAACATATATAAATTGTATCCATTGTTTATAAAATTAAAAAAAAGAATCAGCTGGTTGTTTATCTGGTGTAAAATATGGGAGATATACTCCGCCTCAAATAAATCTAGCATAAGGGGTGCAGACTCACCACTTTCTGAAACGCCGGGAATCAAGGAAAAACTTCGCTTTCTCGCTTCAGAAATCAAAGCTGCTAGATCAACTTGAGCCATAGCGGTTTGTTGCCACTCGACACACCGCGAACACGTAACTATAGCAACTTCCTCCTAGCATCCCATGAACTAGGTAAAGGTACGACTATTTTGTGGGCGGGGTCGATGTTCTCTTCACACACGTACACCCTGAAGAATGTGGTTTGTTGGTGGTGTTGATGCGTCCTTGTAGTCTGAGTTGGAGCGTAATACTAGTGGGTAGAGGAAGTAGATAGTCATGGATGTCGAATTTACCGAAAAAGTAGCGAGGAGGAGAGAAAAAGTGGACGAACTTTTTAAGTTCGAAGGGCAGAAGATTGGAAGGGGAACCTATGGCCACGTTTACAAGGCCAGGAGTAGAGATGGGTGAGTGCCTTACCAGTCAGATAGCAAATTTGTGTCTGACTCTTGGCATTGGAAAATGAAGTAATAAAATAACCACTTGGTTTAAGGTTTAATGATCACCAAACTTCCTCTTTCCCAAATAATACGATCATGAGTTAAATAGAATCATTTTAATTAGATGGGGGGGGGGGGATGGGATGGGCGGGGTT